>JAALOO010000107.1_pt1 | contig 69619 bp, 41 predicted proteins | sample 7257641 | NCBI WGS metagenome assembly JAALOO01 (sample SAMN14085613, study PRJNA598686) | mite metagenome | biome: ENVO:01001000; feature: ENVO:01001002; material: ENVO:01001226; isolation source: single female mite from University of Michigan culture on fish food culture... ...
GAGAGAGAGAGAGAGAGAGAGAGAGAGAGAGAGAGAGAGAGAGAGAGAGCATCGAAGGTGAAAGTGAAAGTCGACTGGGGTGGCTGGCGAAGATAATGGCACAGGAAGAAGTGGTGGTGGTGCTGATGGTGGTAGTAGTGCCAACACAGTAAGTAAGTCAGTAAGTCAGTCGATGAGTCAGTGCGGACAGCACTGAGACAATGGCAGACACGAATCGAGGTCGTCGATGTTGTCGCAGTTGCGCCTCAGCAGTGTTCATTACCGCCAGCTGGCTAGCAGAACGGATCGCCAGCAGAGTGGTAATCAGCAAAAATAACAACACTACAACGTCTAATTAGCAGGTGTAGCACCAGAAGACCGTGCAAAGTAGGTAAGCAACAAGTAGGAAGTAGTGAACACTGAACAATGCGACCTGCACAACACACAGACAGCACAGAGACACTTACCTTGAAAGAGTCGACGATGCCCGAGCAAACACGTGGTGACTGCAGCCGAAAGGAAGTGCACACCGTGTTCACCGCCATGGTCATCATCTCCTTGGAGTAGACTGGACTGAGGAAGAGACCAGCCAGTGCATTGCACGCCCAGCAGGAGGCTCGGGAGGATATGCCGTTGCGCATCTGATCGCTAAGCTGAGTTTTTGGGGATAATAGAGGTGACAGAGGTGATGATGGTAGTGGTGGTGGTTTTGGCCAGAAAGGGGAAAAGAGGAGAAAAAGAAGAAGAAAAATTAGTCCCATTAGTCAAATAGTGTGCACTGTAATTAAGGCAGCACAGGCATGACAATAGAAGCCACCTTTTTCAACTGAGCCGAGCTGAGTCGTTTTGACGTACACACTGCACACCGATTGGATTGTTCAATTAGGCAAGAGCAGGCGGTAATTAATCGTTGCCGCTGCCTGTTGAACTCTTTGGGGCGCTCGTCGTTCCATTCAAGTGCAAACTAATAGCAGCAACAGCAGGTGAGCTAATACGACTGACAAATTGAGCTAATAATAATAACATAATAGCTAGTTCCTGTTTTATTTCTTTTTCTCAAATGAGTAGAGTAGAGAGAAAAAGAGACAAGGACAAAGAGCACTTTTATTTAAAGTTTTTATTTGTATCATTCCGGTGGAAAGCAGACACTGTCAGGTTCAGAAAGGTGAAAGACAAAAGGAAAATGCTTTGTTTTTCAATTTTTTTAATGAAAGCGAAACATAAAATACTTTCTCAGCCCTTCTTTTTTCCTACATCAGCAGAAACTGCTAATTTGCATCAATGATTGAATGCACAGTCAAAATGATAGACATATGAAAATAAGTAGTGCGTCAGCCGGTAGCTCGTGTTAGCTTACGCTAGTGCTGATGCCGCTGCTGCGCTCGTACACTGCGATGTACTGCCTCCTAATGGCGTCCGTTCCATTCTATTAATAAATGGATGCATTTAAATGGCAGCCAGCCATTGGTGAAAAAAGGGGGCACACTAGAGACACAGAGTGGAGAGTAGACACTAGGCAGACACAAACACTTTCACCTGGGCAGTTGGCTCAATCAGCAGCGGCAGCAGCAGCCATTGATCAGTCAAGAATGGCCAGTAGCTACCATCAGCACCATCACCACAACACGGACACACACACTTCCTCGTTGCAGGCGCCTCTTTCGCCGTTTTCGATGGCAACTTTACGCCGATTTTTGCCTCTAGCCTCGGACTCGAGGTAATGACAAACGCTGATGGCTGATGAAGTAAAGAAAGAGAGAAAAAAGAAAAGGATAAAGGCAGAGTAACTTAAACTAGCCAACTATCAATTCAGGTAATTCTGAAGAATGAAGCTACAGCTATGAAAAGGAATAGGCTAATCGTCGCAGCTGACTAAACGAAAGGTTTAGGCTGATTAGCGACAACGGCAAATGTCGATGTCGATGAAGAGGGCGACGATTATGATGATGATGATGATTGCACTGGCACACACACGCTCACAGGTGACCCGTGTCCGTGCTGTTGTGGTGGCTTCGACCGACGCAAGCCCAATTACCGCAGCACAGCAGCACTTTCCTCCTTTGGCTATATTTGACCGACTGACTGACTGACAGCAACAGAAGTAGTGCATTAACAGCTGCGGTAATAACGTAAATAGATTGAGAGAGAGAGAGAGAGAGAGAGAGAGAGAGAGAGAGAGAGAGCATGAGAGAGCGAGTGAAAGAGCTGTCTGATGAACACTGCTCCCGAGCTCTTCACAGCAGATTGTACAGCAGTGGAAGCTGCTTTCAGCCCCGGATTGTGTCTGTGAGTGGACAACGTTAAAGAATTGCGATTCAATCGTAGCAAAGTGATTGACAGGTAAGTAAGAAGAGAAAGAAGAGCGAGAGTGACGTGTGTGTTTGACATCAGGTGTCAAGCATCACAATTTAAGAAAGGCAAAAAGAACTTTCAGTTACTGTTAAGGTAACCCCTTGTCAGCAGTTAGTTGACATGCCTCCTTAATGAGCTCGTGTTTAGTGCTGTTGATGAGAGGAAAAGGGCTTCAGCTTACTACTCCCCAAAGTCAAACAGAGTGAAACGGCGTGAGAGAAACGGCGTGTTATCCTGACAAATAGACAGCATATCCACTTACCTCGGTAAAGTTGACTGATTTCAGCATTCGCGACAGTATGTTCACGAGAAAGTGCTTGCGACGCTTCGTAGATATCTTGCTATTTTGAGAATTGATATCTTCGATTATGTGCTGAATGGTCTTGACGTTGGAGGTGCTGCCTGTTTTGCCACTGCTGCCGTTGCCGCTGCTGGACGAGGCACTCAGGGAGGAGGAAGAGGCTGAAATGGAGGACTTGTTCAACTCGGCATGACGGGCCTTGTTGGTGGAGGCAGCCGGGGCAAATGACAGCGGATCATCATCTACCAGAGAAGATGCCGTTTCCCTGCTCGTCGCTGACAGTGATGTGGAGGAGTGGACAGAGGTGGTGGCAGCCTTGCCACTACCAGCACCAGCTGTCTTAGCAGCAGCAGCGGCACTGACCACCGAAACAGGCGACATGTCACGAGCACTGCGATCGGAGATGAACTGCGACACCAGCGCCCTCAGAATGGGAAACTTGCGTCCTTCACTGCGACCTGACTGCTCTAGCGCCCGAGCCGACTTGTAGATGCGGCCCAGGTGGGCGGACACGTCCTGCATGAGGATGCCCAGCAGGAGGAGCAGACACAGCCAGAGGAGGGTGCCACCACTACCACTGGCGGCCATTGACGACGCCTCAAACGAACGACGACGCTGTCGTCGACGGCGGTGTGTGGACTTGATCGCCAGGTGGGGAACATCACCATCTTCCGATGACAGGCAGTGCTCCACTTTGGTTTTGTGGTGGTGAAAGGAGTGCATGCTTAGCAGTAGTGCTCAGTAGGGGACTTTTGACGGCTGTTTGGTGCATAGACTGCTGAAGAACCGATGGGAAAGGATAGAGAGATGAAGGTGAAAGGCGTGATGAAGGTGGTGAGGATGAGGGAAGTAGGGGTGGTGATGGAGGCGAGAAGGATTCAGAGAGGACGCTAGCTCTAGTGCTAGGCATTTAGCATCAAAGTGGTGGAAAACAACGGCAATGGCATACACAAGAACAAATAAATAGATGAAGGAGAATTAAAGTAGAGTTTTGCCACTTTCCGGAGTGAGAAATAACTCTTATGACTGGTGAAACCCGAGTTTCAGCACTCGGCCAAAGCTCTCGCTCAGATGTTGGTGGTGCCCATTACTGAGGACAGAGCAGGCAAGCAGGCAGCTGTTGATGTGAAAATGCAAATATCAAAGTGGATCACTGTTTGACTTGTTCCACCACCAACATCAGAAGTTGGTTGCATGCATTTCCAAATGCAGACGTCGGAGTTAGTAAGTGACCTGTCGCTGCGGTTAAATTGCAGTGCACAACAGTGACTGACTGACTGGCTGGATCACTGGCTGACGGTGACCACCACCACCACGATGATGAAGGTGTCCACGAGGCGGTGAGACAGAGATCAGAGAGAAGAAAAACAGACGACGAAATCAGCTAGGAAGAACGAACAAGGAGGAAAGGAAGAAGAAGAAGAAGAAGAAGAAGACTGAGACCGAGAAGAAGGCTGCTGCTGCTGCTGTTGCTGCTACCACAAAATGAGACACATGCAAGCAGGTAGATTGATAGATGGATGGATGGATAGATAGATGGAAGGACTGATGGACAGATACAAGCGTACACACAAACAGTGGTAGTGGTGGTGGTGGTAAAGTAAAGTGGGGCCTGAACACAGACTTCTGATTGCAGAGTGTGTGAGTGTGTGTGTGTGTTCCTGCACCTTACAGCTCTGGCTGTTCACCATTTCTCTTTTTCTCTCTCTCCTTCACCCGGTGATCTTTGACTGGACTGGTCTGGAGCACTCTCACAGTCTGTCTGTCTGTCTGCAGGCGTCATTTGCTGCTGCTGCTGTTGTCCATCACACACACCATCGAACAGCAGTCGAAAGTAAAAGTAGACAGCCTGCTAGACGGACAGTCAGCTTGGTAGTGGTGGGGCTCACTCACTCACTGGTTGTCCTTTCGAGTGAGAAGAAGTGGCTGCTGGGGAAGAAGAGGACTCAAAGAGGAAGAGAGAAGGAAAGAAAGAAAGAAAGGAGATGGCAACAGTGAAACGACGACGTCAAAGACGGGATTGTTGGGCTCGGGCAAAGGAAAACACCGGACAGCAACAGTAGCGAGCTTAGAGGAGAGGAGAGAAACCAGACACCGGGGGGAAATGAGTGCCTTCCAAACTTACAGGCAGTTAAGCTCACCACTGCGTATTGCCTTGCATTGGAGGCTGCTTCAAATCGACACAACAAATCTGATACCCAAACAGCGACCCAACTTTGCCCCAACAGGAAAAGGGAAACTACTGAGCATCAACATCGTTAGCACCAAATCAACCAGAAATAGACATTTGTGTTCAGTGGTCAGAATGAGAAATTACGGCTTGACAGCTTATCTCTGCACGGGACAATAGGTCAGCAGGTTAATTTGGCTAGAAGAAAGGGGAAAGATTAGCAGAGCTGCGACTTATCAGCAACTCTTCCAAACGATAAGCTGAAATAAGAAACAAGTCTCTGTACGACAGCACAACAAAGTCATCGGTTCAATTTGACAGTAAGTGCCGCAGCAATCATCAGCAACAATTTGATCGGCAGTGCTCACTTCAACGGCTGAAGTGAGTTGCAGCAGCAGCAGTAGCACCTGACAGTCAAGTTCACCATTTTCGCTACCTTTCACCGGTGACACCATTAGCAAACACACACAGAAAACGGCAGCGCCCACCGTCCGTGTCTAATTGTTCTTGAGGAGCCACCACCACCACCACTGGAGGGGGCTCCACTTGGCTCCAATTGCTCCTCTTCACCTACAAGACTGTGCAGGTGATCGAGGTGCATCCGAAGAAGAAAGGCTCGTTGGCTGGTTATTTATATTTCACCAGGTTGGGAAGACGCACACACATACAAACCGAGAGTGAACGCGAACACTCACTCACTCCGATGATCACACGGCAATCGGTGCTGATCAGTGAGTGTTCAATGAGCACTGTGCACAGTGAGTGTTCAAGAGTGAAGTGACTTCACTCTGAAGAAGCCCTTTCACCTCGCCTGCTTCTGCTGCAGCAGCCGCCGCTGCCGCAATTAGGGCCAATTGGTGAATTTATCGATTCAAATCGTCACTGTGATTGCCGTTGTGTGTGAGAGAGAAAAGGGGAAAGGAGGAGAGGGGAGATAAATATATAAGGAGATTGGCAGTAAGTGCAAACATTTGGAGTTTAATACGAAAAAGGGGGAACACACACACTTTTTTACAGTGCATGAGTAGGAGGTGGAGGAGGAGGTGAAGTCGAAAAGACTGAAGCAGAAGCCGAAGTTATGTAGCGCTTCTTGATGGGCTCCAGGTGGGCACTGTCCGGATGAAAGGTGTGCACCTCCCGAAAGGGATCATCATCCAGTGATGGTCCGCCATTGCTGCTGCCCCCACAGCGCTGCTCCTCCCGCTCGGCCAGCTTTCGCTTCGCCAGCTTCACCGTCGTCGCGTAATCACAGTTGAGCTTCTTCAGCAGACTCTGCCGTATGGAAGCGGTGGCGGTGCGAATTTGAGGATCAATGACGGTGAAGCAGGCTGGGGAGCCGTTGGTGAACTGCTGGCGAAAGGGGAAAGTACTGCTGGAAGCGGAGGTGAATGAAGCACTGGATGAGGTAGAGCGATTGCTGCTGCTCGCCACCGGAGAGGTCGACCGCCTAAAGGCCGCCACTGGAGCAGCCGGAAACTGGGCGCGAATAAAGTGCCGCCGACTGGAGCGCACCTTCTGCAGCCACAGTCGGAAGTACTTCTCCTTGAGGTACTGCGTCCGCTTGAGCGCCTCCAGGTCCTGGTTGGCGAGCACCTGCAGCTGCAGCCGCTGGCCTCTCTCCCTGGTCACCCTCTGCAGCTCCTCCAACTGCTCCTCCAGTTCGGCCAGTCTAGCGTCGACCAGGGGCTCCATTTCCGGCTTCTCCGCCGCCAGCTCTTTGCCCTTCTGCGCAATCTGGTGCAGGCAGTCCTTGGTGGTGGCCACCTCAGCCCCAAAGGCCAGGTGGCGAATCCACCTGCTGTGCACCGTTTTTGCGCCGGCACTGTACGTCTCATCGAGAACGGAGCCGTACTTTGCCTGAATCCATTCGTTCAGCTCATCACAGTTTGTGAGGAACTGCTGCAACTTGTACTGATCCTGCAGCTTGCTCCAGTACTGTTTGGCCATTTCCATGTTGAACTCGTACCATTCCTGAATGTAGTCGGCCTTCTCTGCAATCTTCTCCGCGTGAAAGTGATTGTCACTCTTCAAACGGTCAGCAAACTGCAGCACAGCAATGACCGCATCTTCGCTTGCAATCTGCTTCTCCATAAACTCCTCATGACGCCTGATGGCACTTTCCGCCTGTTCGAGGTTCGCCGGCACCTCGTCCTTCTCCAGGTAAATCTCCTGCTGATTGAGCAACAGTTCCACCTGTTTGGCGTCACGCAGAAACCGCTGTAGATCGAGGTTCTTAGAGAGCAACTGCCGGCGATTCGCCCACATCTTATGCAGCCTACTCCATCCGTCGCGAAGCGCCTTCAGCCGTTCAAAGAGGAATATGTGTTTCGGGTCAGTCTTGTCCTGTGTCAGCTTTTCACCATACTCCATGAGGCTGTTGAATTCCGCAGTGAAATTGTCAATCTCCTCCTTGATCCGCTGGTGCTGGCTCAGAAGCTTCTCTGCCTCTGCCAAACTCTTTGGCGTGTCCTCTGAAGCGACGGCAGTCATTGTGCTCTTCAGCCACGTCTGAAGGTGCTCCAGGTCGCGAAGGAATCGCTGCAAATCCCCGCCGAGCTTGGCGACGAGCGCCTTGATGAGCCCATCGAGCTGGTTAAAGGCAGTGCTCATCTGAGTGACGCGATCACCAACCACCCTTGCTGCTCGAGGATGCCTGTTTTGTATTACTTGAGCCTTTCTTTGTAGACTATCAACCTGTGAGGAGATGGCTGACAAATCACGTTCTCTGGCAGGGAGGTGGTCATTATCAGCTTCATCAGTGGACTGCAACAGGCGAGTCTTCTCCTCAATCTGCGAAACCGTCTCTAGGCACTCATCGTGGAACGTCTGCACTTCATAGGCGGCATTGATTTCCGCCTTCTTTTGTTCGGCTCGGGCTTTCAGTTTGTCCCATCTGGTAATAAAACCAAAAATTAGCAAGTAAAGGCATCAAACCACAGGAGCACCTACTTTTCATTGACATCATTCTTTCTGCTGACCACTCGTTGAAAGTTCTGCAGTTTATTTGCAAAGTCATTGACAAACTTGATTTTCGGCTCAATGGAGCTCATTTCCTCTTCAAATGCATCAAAGCGATCCTTCATCGCCGCAATCTCCTCCAGATCTCGGCCCACTGTCATCGAGGAGAGCAGTCTCTCCTTCTCCTCCACCCACTGATCGACACTGTCCGCCACTCTGCCCAGACGGTACTGCACAAAGGTGTTCTGCAGCGCCTGTTTGCGACTGTTAGCCGCATCAATCAGCTGGTTGTACATGTTGCCGATGCGGGAAATGCGCTCGACAACCTCCGGCGGACGGCGAAAGTTGCTCCACAGAGTGTCCGCCTGCTGTTTCAGCCCTTCAATTATGTTGTAGTAGTTCTTCAGCTCCCCGCAGGAGTTGTTGTGCTTCATAATCAACGACTGGGTGGTCGCTTCATCCACGCCAACGTCATTGCTGCTGACCAGGCGACGAAAGTCCAGCATCCAGGCCTCTACATCATCGGCATCGGCAAAGAACTGCTCACTGTCGTCGCTCAGAGCAGGCTGTTGTTCACTGAAAATCTGAACTGGTGACTTTTTCGCGAGCGGCTCAAGTCTGCCATTGAAAGGCGTTGTTTGCTGAAATGCTTGGTTAAATGTTTCACTGCTAAACAGTTGATTTTCTGGCTTGTTTGTGCTGAGATCATAAACTAGGCGATTGTTGGCATCGAAGCTCGAGTGAATGGGCAGGATTTGCAGCTGACTGTTATCACTTAAAATTGCCCTTCCAGGTGATGTTGAGAGCTTTACTTGCACCAGATGAATTGAGCGTTTTATGGTGTTGGTGGAAGCAGTGATTGCAACGCTGCGCTGAATGTTGACAAGTTCATTTACCTCATCATATTCAAGATCAACCAAGTCACAGAACTTGGTCATCTCATTGAGCTCATCAAAGGCGAGAAGGTGCATGATTCTGTCGAGGGGGAAGGCCACCACACTACTCGACTTTGGAACTGTGTACGCCCGACGGACCACATTTAGTATGTCGATTCGAAACGGCGTAAAGTAGATGTTGAGAATGCAGGACATGAAAAAGTTGGCTTTTCTTGCCAGTTGAAAGAACTTGATGGGATTTTTACTTTGAAATGCCTGGTATATTTTGACGGCAAAGCGGACATCAGGAGAGTGGCGAATCTCCTTGCGGTAGTGCTTCATCTCGCTCAGCGTTTCGCCGTTTTGAAGATTGAGCACGACGTCGTAAGAGCGAAACTCGGCCTCATTCGGACAGTAGATTGAGCGGGTGCCAAGCTCAAAGTAGAACTCCTTTAGCGTCTGCAGGCAGTTGCGTAGATTTTCATCGTTGATTTTTGGATCAAAGTTTTTCAGCTCCTCCTCGCAGAGGTAGTAGGCACAGTAGATGTGAAAGCGGGCGCACTTTTCAATGAGATTCACCGAGTCGAGGCTGATCAGGTGCTGCTGGGTGATGTCCTTCCGAATGGACCGCGTCCGGCTCCAGATGAAGTCGAACCACTCGCCCAGGTTGGCACCACTGGGCAGGTAATCGGCGTCGACAATCTCCAGACAGAGGTAGGTCATGCTTCGTTGAAGGACGCTGATGGGTCGCAGCTCATGTGGCAGTGGCTCCTTCTGATCGGCCCCTGAACGCCGGTACTCTTTCACCATTCGCGTCTGATCCGGCCGGCCATGTTCGTCGTTTTCAAAGGGTGACACGCAGTTTGTTTCAATGCGAAAGTAGCGCTCCTGTTCGGGACACATGTCGGGACATGTTCCAACGAGGGCCACCGCCGAGGCGAGATCGGTGTGCCGTTCTTGCTTTGCGCGGAGACATTTATCCAGTGCATCAAGTATCAACTTTCGGTCCATCAGAGTGTTCGCCGTCTCGGAGAGCTTCGCCCGCCACTGGCGCTCATCGTCGCCGTCCGTCGTCATTTCTGACGGTAGTTTTTCTGGTGTGCCGATCCGAAAACGGTAACTGGTCACAAAAAGAAGAAACTGAAAAGTCGAAAAACAAAAACAACAGTTGTGTTTACTTGATCGGCGAAAAAGCACGCTTACACGATCACGTCGTCTGCGAGTGGCCTCTGCCAAAAAACTTTTTTTCTTGGCGGCAAAATGAGTTTCAAAAAACCAACCGAGTGAAAAGTTCCATTTAAATATTCGAATTAGTTACCGCCAAGAAAGTCTGGTTGTTGCTTCAAAATAATGCACATTCATCAGCAAAGGGCACATTTATTGGTGAATCAGTGATCAGATATCAGTGTCAACACCTTTTTTACCAGTGCAACTTCTCCAAGATGACTGCCAAGCCTTGCAAGTACCAGGACATTGGCAAGCGATCACAGGACTTGTTTGTCAAGAATTTCAGTAGGTGCACTGTTGTTACAGCTGAACGCCTTCTAAACTCTTCTTTTGCTTCTCTTTAGCTCTCGGAGCAGTGAAGTTCAATCTAAAGTCGCAAAGCCAAGCTGGCTCCGGCTTCATCATCGAGGCCTTCAATGAGATCGAGAGCGGCAAGGTGATGGGCAGCGGCGAGTTCAAGAACGCCTTTCCGGGGACGAACATGAACATGTCCAGCAAATGGTTCTCCGACAACACCATCTCCACGGAGGTGACCATCAACGACAAGCTCTTTCCGGGCAGTCGACTGGGCCTGCTGGGCAAGTTCGACCCGAAGGGCGGCAACATGGCGGGCGGCGTGCAGGCGGAGTACAAGAACGAGTTCATGCTGGGCGTCGTAGAGGCCTCGTTGACCGGCGACGGCAAGCCGATGCTCAGTCCGTCCTTTGTCTTCACGTAAGTAGAGCTCGGCTCAAAACGCTTCTTTTGATGCAAAACACATTCTCTTCGATTAGTTCTGACGGGTGGCTGGCGGGCATGCACTGCTACGTGGACCCGAACAGCCGAAAGGTGGACCAGCCGCAGTTCACCGCCGGCTACGAGACGGGCAACTACTCCGCCTTTGGGCTGCTCAACCAGAGGAACGAGCTGATGGGCTCGCTCTACCAGAAGGTCAGCAGCACCCTGGAGACGGGCATTCTGGTGAAGTTTCCCTACGGGAAGGCCAAGGAGACCACCTTCCAGTACGCGCTCAACTGGGCACTGGACGGCAGCCACCGCCTGCAGATGAAGATCAACACCCGCGGGCAGATATCGGCGGCCGTCTCCAAGAACTTCGGCAGCGGCATCAGCATCAGCCTCTGCGGCCACCTCGAGGGCAAGAACATCAAGGCGGGCGCTCACAAGATCGGCATGGGCATCGAGATGGAGCTGTAGAGCGGCGGCGGCTCAGCTCTTTTCAGCACTTCCAGCACCACCACCGCCAGCACACTACAACTTTACCCACTTTTCACTGCCGCTTGCAAATTGTTGCCAAAATAAAACTTGCTCTTCCGTCTGCGGCACTATCATGATGGTGATGGTGCAAACCAGATTAATGCAGTTGCAGAGCTATGCAGAGGGAGGCATCACAATGGTGAGTTACGCTTACGGAGGCCAGCCAGTCACAAGGCTGCAACGCTTCCTGCTTCTCTCAGAGGCTGAGGCTTTTCTCGCGCCACTCGGAGTGACGTCAGGATCACTGCTGGAGTCAGGTGATCGCTGCTGCTGCAGCCACTGCAGCTGCTTCGTTTGTTTTGCTTGCCTGCCTCTCTCTCTCTTTTTCCCTTTCTCCTCTCTTCGTCACTCTCGCTCTCTTGTGACTCCCTTTCTACTTCACTTCTCCAGTGCTCGGGACCTTGGAATCCTCATCGTCGTCGTCAGATGATGTGTCTGCTGGTGGTGGTGGTAACACATCGCCAGGCATTCCCAAGCCCAATCTGAGTCATGGTCTAAGTGGCAGAAGCAGCAGAAGCAAATCAGAGATGTTGTGGGCGAGCAACGGCCGCTGAACGGCTCACTCAACACTCGACCGTTACCCGAAAAGGAACGCGCACTTTTCCCGTTATTACTCGCGCATGAAAACATTGCGCTCCAAACACCACTACTCTCCACTTTGTTTTCATTCATCATCGTTCATCATATTTGTTTAGGTTTTCTCTTACGTTTATTCTACTAAATTGTGACTGCGTTTTCCTTTTTGAATGAAGCATCATCACAACGTAAATATTGCCTGAAAACACGATGCGTTCGCTGATTCCCTTCATTTCGGAGAGCTCCTCCAAGTACTTTCGATCTCTGGTGAAGCATTTACCCGACAAAATCTACTCGGTCGAGATTAAAATTCGCAGCTCACCAAAGGCTCCCGCAACCTCAGGGCCAGGCTCGGTGAATCTGAGCAGTACCACAACAGATCAAACGAGTGGCAAAACTCCCGATCAATCGGTACTTTCAGCACTTCCTGATAATCTCAAAGGCTCTTCTGGTGCGCAAGTCTCTCAGGACCCCGCGGATTCATCTCCCAGGCCTCCAAAAGGTGCCCAGAGCAGCAAACGGAGCAATCATGTTGACGATACGCAATCCTCTTACACACAAGTGATCGATCGGACGCGTCGCTTGGTACGATCTCTAACCTACAACTCCAATTTGATTTCAAAGCCCACCCTACCCACACTACTTTCACTGAACGCCTCACTGAAGGAGCTGAACAAGCACATTGAGAAACACCCCGAGTCATCAAATCTAGTCATTAGAGAACACGTAATTCCCAAGCTGCTGCAAATACGCGAACTAGCGCAGAGCAACATCACCAAGCCTGGCGCCAGCAAGGCGAGCCCCAAAAGCCCCAAGGCCAACCCATCTCCCAGTACGCTGAATGAGAGTCCGTACATGCACCTGAAGGAGAACTCCCGGCGGGCACTTTCACTGCTCGGCTACACCGACCCACCCAAAGGACGGGGAATCAAAATCCTGAGTATCGATGGAGGTGGTAAGTGTACCTGGTGGAGGTAGTGGCACCTGTACCGAGTGATCTAATTAAACTTTTTTTGTGACTTAGGTACTCGCGGACTAGTAGTCATTGAGATTCTCCGTCAAATTGAAAAGGAGTGCGGCAAGCCGATTCACGAACTATTTGATCTGATCTGCGGCGTCAGCACGGGGGCCATTATCACTATGCTACTCGGGGCGCTGCGAATGCCACTGGACGAGGTGGAGGCCTTCTACCGGCAGGTCAGCTCCTACCTCTTCAAGACGGACTTTCTCCGGGGCACAGGGCGCCTGCTATGGTCGCACGCCTACTACGACACCGCCGTCTGGGAAAAGATCCTGAAGGAGATCTACGGCGACCGGGTGATGATCGACACGCGGCGCAGCGAGGACTGCCCTCACGTGGTGGCCATCTCCGCCATCGTCAACCTGCCCACCCTGCAGCCGTACCTCTTTCGCAACTACGAGCACCATCCCTCCTCGAAGCCGCTCAGCCACTTTGAGGGCAGCTCCTCCCATCAGATCTGGCAGGGCGTAAGGGCGTCGGCCGCCGCTCCGGGCTACTTTGAGGAGTTCACCGTCAACCAGCACGTCCACCAGGACGGCGGCATCCTTCTCAACAACCCCACGGCGGTGGCGGTGCACGAGGCGAAGCTCCTCTGGCCCAACGAGTCCATTCAGTGCGTGCTCTCGCTGGGCAGCGGCCGCTACCAGCCGAAGGTGACCTTCGACCAGGAGAGCGCCGCCACCACCGCCACCCTCTCCAGTCTGAAGCACAAGCTGCTCCGCCTGATCGACTCCGCCACCGACACCGAGATGGTCCACCGGCTGATGATTGACCTGCTGCCGGAGGACACCTACTATCGCATCAACCCCTGGCTGCGGGACCAGGCGAACATTGACGAGAACCGCCCGGAGAAGCTCGAGGCGATGACCGTCGATGCGCAGATGTACCTCCGCCGCAATGACTACAAGTTCAAGCGGGCCGTCCAGCAGCTCAGTCTGGAGCGATCACTGGCGCAGACGGTCGTCGATACGGTCAAATTCAAGTCAACCCTCTACTTGTGATAATTCTCGTCGCCACTTTTTTCAGCACCTTTTTATTTAGTGTACATAATAATTTAGTGGCAATTTTTCAGACTTTTTATTAAACAATTTGTTTTTGACGCCTATTTTTCTTGATTCTTGATTTCTGTTTCTTGATGCTTAGAAGTTCATGGCAGTCGGATCGAGACCCTGGCCTTGTTTCTGCTGCGACTCGTAATAGGTCTTCATGATTGTACGCTTCATTTCGTCGTCGCCCTGGAAAAAGAGGAAAAAGAAAGATTATTTGAAACATTCAAACTGAAAAGACAAAGAAAGCACTTACCTCGTCGTACATGTTCTTCATCAGTTTCATGATCCCGCCTGATGGATCATCGCCCATCGCTTCACTAGGATCACCCAGAGGGCTCTTCTTGAGGGCACTCTCACTAACATTCAGTGAAGGCCAGTTCTCAGCAACTTTTTTATAAAGGGTGATGATAACTCGATTGGATTTAGTAATTTTGACAGTGCTCTTTTCAGTGTTGACCTCCTTGCAGAGGCGGCCAAGAGTGAAACGGTACTTGCCAAAAACACAAGTAAAGCTAGTGTTCGAGACAAACTTGATAGACAACTGGTCATTCTCAATTTTCTGGTTTTTGTCCACCTCAATGTAGATCTTCACGAAATCATTGGTCTGATCCCACATATAGTTGGTGACAAGAATGATGCCCAGTTCACTACTGGAAGCCGTTTGAGCGCTCTGACCAACCGCAGCCTTGCTCTTCTCCAACTCCTTTTCCAGATTGGTCTTTCGCGTCTTAAGGCGGTTGATTTCACGCTCGAGGAAGATCTTGTTGTTTGACAGCTTCGCCTGGCTGACAAACTGTGACAGTTCGGCGATCTCTTCGGAGAGCTGTAAAAGACTTTTTGTTAGGACAAACTTTTCATAACAGTAAACCTTTGAATGCTTACATTGGCAACCTCTTCGGTGAATGACATTTTACCGGTATTTTTTGGAGACGAGGGAATGAATTGTGGTTATCACTGAAACAAGTGGCCGTATCTTAAGATTTTTCTGCCTTTTTGCTCGATGTTTCGGCAGCCTCCGCTCAAAAACAACGTGACGTTCGGTGCACGTGTGGCTGGCGCAGACGCTGTTTGAGTTGGGGAACTCAAACCACGTTTTGTTTTCCTTTGAATGTTTTTGGATAAATTCACACTTTTTTGCCGGATTCTTCATCAGATAACGATCTTTATCAGTACGATTTTCAATGGACGATTGCTTCGGTGACGTGCAGAAGCTTCCCACCAAGTGCAGCGATGCGACGCGGTCGCTCGTGAACCGCTTCGCACCGACCAACTCGTCGACGCAAATTCTCATCACCGAATCGGCGAACCTGGTCTCCAAGTATGACTTGGAGGACTTGCGTGCCTCGGTGGACAGTTGGTCTTTTGATGAGCTCAACAAACTGCTCATTCCAATGGCCGTCTACTACCCGGTGAAGGGCTCAAAACCGGCGCCAAAGGAGACGCTAATTGGCCTCCACAGCGGCAACACCATCATCCAGTGGGTTCCCACTGATTCGCGGGAACTGGTGGCAAAGCAAAGGATAAAGTTTAAAAACCCAATCGCCGCCATTATATCCTCCAACAAAAAATCATACCAGCCAATAGTCATCTTTTCCAATGGATATGCGGACCACTTTGAAGACCTGATGGCTGAGGGCTGTGATGAAAGTGCCGTTGAGCCCGTTTTAGGACCCAATGAAAAACTAGTGGCCATTAAACACTACGTTGAAAGTTCATCCACTGCCAAATTGTACTACATTTCACACAACAAGTTAACCAGTCAAAAGACTGTTTACAAGTTGACACTTTTTAGCAACAGTAAGTGTCCAGCACTTCTTTTCTTTCACTTCATCTAATTTCCCCTTCGTTTCAGGAGCACCAACACAGACGATAAAAGCGCCGTTAAATATCGACATTGATAGTTGCACCTATAGTAAGATTCGTGGCGGCTTTATTGGCTCCACGAAGCGGGAAGATAAAATTCACTTTTACTCACTTGAACCGACTGATTCGGGTGCTGCCATTGCTCAAACTCCACTCTTTACACTGGACGCTGAAGGCTCCTACAGAGTGTGCTCCATTGGGAGTTGCAGCAAGGGCGCCATGGTGGTGCTGACTGAACTGGCGGACAACAGCGACACGCTCTTTCAGGTGCAGGTCTACGAGACCAAGTACTGCACCAAAATTGGCGAGCTCAACCTCTCCGAGGCGGTCTACGCGAATGACTTTACCGTCGTACACGACAAGGTGCTGATCACCACCAAAAGCAACATCGTCCTGGTGCCCATTGACAAGCAGACGGTTCGACTTTCGGAGCTGATGCACCGCAGTATCAATGCAGAGGAGAAGGCGGCCAACTTCTCCGGCAAGTTCAAAGCACTGATTGGCGTGGGCGAGCAGGAGCAGCTTCGAAGTGTGAACCACCTGGTGAAGGTCAACAAAATGTTCGCCGGCTTCACCAGTAACAAGAACAACAAGAGGCCGCTGCCGCCCACTGAGGAGCTGCCCGAGGAGCTGATTGTCTCGCTGTTCAACTTCACCACTCGCAACTACCTCGAGGTGCAGGGCGACCCGGGCGAGGTGAACGGACGGAGCAACCTGCTGAAGGGCTTCGAGGTGCTCTTCGGCCACCTCACCAAGCTGCCCTACAATGAGGCCTTCCTGGTGGCCTGTCTGAAGCGGAGCAGCATCACCATGGCGCAGCACCTGCTCGCCATTGACTGGCTGCTGGCGAAGATGCCCTACACCGACATTTCGCCGCTCACCTGGATCTCCTCGCTGCTGGACGCCAACTTTCGCCAGTTCGTCATCAAGCCCAGCGACGAGCTGAGAGCCGCCCTGAAGCGCGTCGCCGAGCAGGTGAACCGAAGCATACACTTCTACGAAGGGCTGGGACCGGTCAAGACGCTCTTCGAGGCACTGACCACCGGCGACAAGACCGTCAGCTCGCTGCTGTCGCCCAGTGAGACCAACATTGGCGTCTACTCCATCGAGCTGTTGTCCTTTACGTGAAAATGTTGTGATTTCCTACCAAATTATCAGACAAATAAAGAGTTGGAACACTCGAAACAACAATTGTGTTGATGTGGGCTTTTTTATTTTGTTATATTAACGAATTGAAGCACAAAAGACGCTTATCGCTTTCCACCCACTCGAGGAGCCTTCGTCTGCACGGGCTTGGCGGCCTTCTGGGCGGTTTTGCCCTTTGCGGCTGGTTTGGGCGCGGCGACGGTCTTCTTCGCCGTCTTGGTGGCGCGTTGCTTCTCCTTGGCGGCACGGATCGCCTGCTCTCGCTGGGCCTTGCGCACTTCGGGCTTCATGTTCCGCTTGGCGAGGATGTCATTCAGCGACGCGCCGACGATGGCTCGCTGGAACTTTGTGGTCCTGCGGGTGCGCTTCTTCGCCTGCTCGACCTCAATGCCCTTCTTGTGCTTTCGTCGGTACAGCACAGTCCAGGTGGTCTTTCGCGGGTTGCGCCGCATCAGATGGGAGGCCTCGCATTTCGAGTTCATGAAGGTAAACACCTTGCCATCGACCTTCACGAGTCGCTTTCCGTGGCCGGGGTAGATTTTGTAGCCGCTGAACGAGCACAGTTCGATCTTCATCGTGGTGGAGATCTACAGTGGTGGGAGTGGCGGTGAGAAAATGACCAGAATGTTGTCAATCAAAACACTAAAAACATACCTCGATTCACGTTTGGGAGAGAAAGAAAGCGGAAGAGCGTGCTTTCGACTATTTCGATACTAGTACTGATGTCGCCGCGAGTACGTCTTCTGCGAACGTGTCGCCCTGTGACCGAGTGGCAATAGCGTTTTGGCAAACTTGTTTTCTCATTCAAATCTTATGCCCGCTAAAGTTCAATTCAAAAAGCAGTTTTATTTTACAATCACAAGCAAAAAGCGACATTATTATGTACAGAACAAAAGTATCAGGTATTCACAGGTAGGTAAAAACATTTCAAAAAGAGCTTTGTAAATAAGGCAAAGGGTGTGAAGAGACAGAGTGGGAGAAAGAACTTGAACACACTAGAACAAGAAGTTCAAAGGGGAAAAAAGACTGGTCAAACACTTGAACAGACAAGACTCTAAGTAGATAGGAACAATACTTTGCACGGGTATTTTGATCATTGACAATTATAAGGCAGTTTCTTTGGCAACAGTGGTACCACTTTTTGACTATTTGACTAATCGCACTTCACCCTCATTTAGAGGTTCAGAGCAGGCGGTCTCTTTGACTGGCGCCAGTGGTGTGCTGCTGATGCTGATGCTGTTTCTTTTAGCACGGTCCACTTTGGTGCCACTCTCGTCAAAGCTGTACCTCTGCTTAGAGCGAATTTTGCTGGACAACTTTGATGACGACGGCGGCGGCGGGAGTCGACTGGACGAAGACGCGGCCGCCATCGAGGAGGAAGAGGACGACGGCGAAGACAGCGTCGACATGGCGTCATTCGAGGTGACTGAGGCGGTGCCTACCGTCGGCGAGGCGGAGATGTTGAGTAGGTCCAGCTGGTTCAGCTTGGCCGACTTGATCAGCGGCGTGTCCACGTAGATGGAGTGGCCGCCATTCAGGTCAGAGTCCGCCTCATTGGGCGTCATGGTGGAGTAGCCGTAGTCAGACTCGACGCGAGGCCGTCTGTGATAGAGAAAGAAAAAAGGTTAGTCCCATTCAATTGTTTTTAATTAATTTGCAGCACTCACCGGTAATTGGTGTTGACCTGATATGGCGAGGCAATGTTCTCAAAGTTGGGATTCACCTGGGCGCGTACCAGGGCGACCACCGCCTCAAGGTTTCCTCCCTCATTGCCGTGGAATTCACTGTCGTGGTTGTGGTGGTCCGCCTCATTGCCCATTGACTGCTGCAGCGCCTGGTGCTCTGCGTGGTTGCTGTAGCTGTTGGCGCCAAAGTTCCTCGTCGAGCCCACCTGATAGCAGAAGATGGCGCAGACAAAGACGACAAAGGCGACGACGATGACGGTGGTCAGCGGGCCAAAGGGCGCACTGTACTCGGGACGGCGCTCTTCAGGGTAGGAGAAGCCGTGACTCGCGAGGAAGGGATTCTTCGAGCCAAAGTTGCCTCCAAAGCAGATGTTCTGATTCGCACAGAAGGGCTTCTTCAGCTTGTGACCGAGGTCGGCGAAGCACCACTCGCAGGTGAGCACGCCCTTGCACTCGCTCTCCGAGAGCTTGTTGAAGCAGTCACTGTTGACGCAACTGTCCAGCGAGTCAAAGAGGTACTTGGGCAGGCTGGGCTCTCGCAGAGGCTCCGTCATGGGAATACAACTCGGGTTCTTGTCCTCCTTCTCCATTAGATCACCGCTGCAGGTGTCCATGATCAGCGGACAGTCGCAGGGGCACTCGCAGTCCGTTTGCTCCATTCGGTGGCAGTTCAGACACAGTCGGTCAGTCTGTTGTGGAAGACATTGGAAGGTGTTAGTGGAGGGTTTGCCACAAATAGAGTTGCCCAATATACTTACCAGTGAGCACGGACAGAAGGTGGTAGAGTTGTCGCAGGTGTGATTGACAATGCCAAAGAAGGCATTCGTCCCGTCCAGCGTGACCATCTTGTACTTGGCGCAGGAGGAGGCGCCGTCCTCCAGCTGCACCACATTGGTGAGAATGCCCTCCAGACTGCCGTTGAACATGTAGTACCGCTGAATGGTGCGGTCGTTGTAGCTGTTGCAGACGAACTTGCGCACGATGCCTCGCTGATTCAGCAGATCATTCACCATCTGCGGCTCCTTGTGGGTGATGTGCTGCCGCTCGCTGAAGGAGTTGGAGCCCAGTGATCCTGGTCGCAGGAAGGAGGAGTGCACAATGAGGTAGCCGTAGTCGTCCATGATGAAGCAGGAGGACTTGCCGCCGCTGCCGCTGGCGCACAGCGGCACCATCTCGTCGATGATCTTGTGAAAGTAGCCCAGTGTCAGGTCGATGGACATTACCGCCCAAACAGTGTCTTCATCCTCTTCTGAACTCGACTGTTTCCCTCTTTTGGCAGTTTGAATCGTCTGACTGAGGGTGACAATGTAACCGGCACCACCCACGTCGAGGTACGGCGGCATGAAGATCAGTTTGCCGGGATTGGCGATAGCCTTGCTGTACCAGGGTCGATTTTTCGGCTCATATGACTGGTCGAGCATTGATCCAGGGTAGACCATGAAGGCGCCGCTGGTGGTGGCGAGGTACTTCCGAACAATGTACTTTGAAGTCTCCGATGACTCCAGCAGATCTTTCCACAGAGCAGTCATCGTTGCCATCAGATTAACATCGCCCTTGATGCCACTCTTCAGTCCAGGGTTTTCAGTCTCCTTATTGCCGGCCAGGTAGTGCATGTACTGCTGCACAATTTCCAGTGACTCTGGGTCCTGCTCTAGTTGATATGGACTTTCAAAAGCACTTGGCGTGAGAAACAGCGTTGCAATGTCTGCAAAAAGAAGAAAAGTTAGTTTACTTGTAAAAATTCTTCTGATTTAACTTACCTTTAGTAGCCAGCTGATTAAAGTGCTTGCACAAAACCACACTTTTCCCCAAACCCCGAGAGAGGTAGTCAAGACGGTGGCTAATCAGCGAGTTTCCAATCTTCAGCTTTCCATCCCCACCAGCACTGCTCAATGTGTAGTTGATCTGACTCTTCTGGTGCGTGCCACAGTTGACCGCCCCATGACTGCACTGGTCAGTGCCATACTCGGCAATGACCACCACAAAGGAGGAGGTGGCCACCCGTCGCCAGTGATAGGTCACACTGGAGAACCGCCGATTTTGGGTGCTGCTGCTGCGGTGGTGGAGGTCGTACCAGAAGTGGTAGTAGCTCTCATTGTACGCCGCAGAGTGCAGCGCCAGCTGAATCGTCTGCGAGCCGGAGCTCTGCGTGAGGATCGCCCTCTTCACCAGCGGAAAGTCCGCCGCCTGTTCGACGTGCTCGGCATTGGTGAAGGAGTTCTGCATGTAGTAGTAGTGGTCGGCGTAGCTACTGCCACCACTGCTGCTGCTGCTGCTGGAGTACTTGGCCCGGTTCATCAGTTTGTAGGAACTGTAGCTGTTGCTCCGGGAATGCCGAGAGAAGGCCGGGTGGTAGAGCAGACGACCTGAATGGGCCTCCATGAGGAAGGCGTATGAGCTGCCAGAGTGGTCGTAGTGGAGGACGTCCTCGGCAAAGTCGGCAAAAGAAAGGTCGAGGCCGGCGATTCCGAGAAAGCGGTCGCGGAAAAAGAAGGCTTTGCTCAGCGAAATATGTGTGTCCTTGGAGATGAACTCGTAGTGCGGCAGTGAGATGTAGAGGTCATTGTACGTCTCCGCCTCAGGCTTGTTCAGCACCGTGTAGATGCCGTTCAGCAGAAAGCTGAGGTTCTCGGTGTTGTTGAGAGCGACCATCAGACCAGGCTAGGAGAAAAGGATTGGAACAATTAGTGAACATGTCATTTTTAAAACTGCACCACCAAAACTTACCCTAATCTTATTGGACGGCGGCATCTCAACGTTAAACTTTTTAAAGTTCATCATGGCCACCTCTCGCAGAAAGGTAGTCTCGTACATGATAGGTTTCGTCTCGTCAATCAGCGCATAGCAGTTGATGACAAAGCTGTAAGAGCAGTTCTGCAGCTGCCTAGAGATCAACTCCATCACCGGCTTGGCGTCGGCCAAAGAGGCCAACAGGCCGCGGCTGATGTAGGGAATGAAGATCTCCGGCTCCGCCTTCACCTCAGTTTTCAGCTGCTGGTAGTTGGCGGAGATGATCTCAAAGGCTCGCTGAAAGCCGAGATGGTGATTGGTGGAGTTGTGCGACCGCACCATGTCATCAATGTACCGACTGTACATGTGCTTCGTCTCGTAGTTGGCGTAGGCGAGCTCCAGCTTGGAGAAGCAAATCTCCGTGCTGGGGTGGACCGCCTCTGAGGTTAGGTCGACGATGGCCACCCGGTCCCGATGCGAGAGCGAGTTCAGTATGTACTTGGCCACCGACTTGGCGATGTTCAGCTGGTGCTCGGTGAGGGCAGAGCCCCGGTCGATGACAATCACCACCAGTTTGCTCTGCGGCAGGGCGCTGGTGAAGAGGTTCTCTCGGTGTCGCTGGACAAAGAGCTGGTGCAGCTCGCTGTACGCCTTCTTATGGCTGTACTTGGGCTCGTGCTTCTTGCTCTTGCTGCCCTTGAAGCGTTTCGGGTAGCCACCGCCATTGCCATTACCAACTGTGACATCTGCGGCGGCATGATCGGCGGCAAACGCCTTCAACGCAACCTGCTCGTTGTTGATCGTATGAAGGAAGCAGTAGTTGTTCGGGGGCAGGTAGGCCGGGTACTCAGTGTGGACGCCCATGAATGACATGAAGTACTGCCATTTGATGTTCGGAAACTGGACGAGGTTTGCTTGAAATTGCTGCGTCAGGTTGGGCCCTGACGGGGAGAAGAAGTGCGGCCGCCCAAAATCGTTTCCTATATCACAGGCGTAGTGTTTGTTGATCCACTGGTTGAAGTGGCCGTCAAACTGATATTTGACACTTTTCATGTCTTGCTCTTTGGACGACTTGAAGTTGCCGCCATTCGCTATCTTTAAGTCGTGCTCGTTTGTGTAGAGATTATTTGTGGCGGCTGATTTCTTCACCAGCTCTGAAGTGAAGAAGTCACAGCAGCTCATGTAGGTAGAGGTTAGATTTGACACTAGCTGCTGCTTGAAGAGCTCCTGAATTCGCTCGCCGGTTATCTCCAAAATGGTGTGCGCATCGTCGATTTTTCCCAGTATCTGTCGGGTAAATTGATAGGTTTTTGTTTATAGTGAACAGTAAAGTTTTTGGCAAAGATAAAAGTAAACAAACCTTATCAGTGATGCCTTCGAGGATGCTCTCAAACTTGATTGAGCTCGTTTCGACGGCGAGTTTATCGACCGTCTGCTGCATCACCGTCAAGCCGAGATCTTTGTTGACGATGCTGTGCATCAACTGTGAGAGCAACTTTGAGTAGCCCTCAAACTTGGTGAGATCATCAAAGATCTCCTCATTGACGCGCTCATGGTGGTTTTGGTAGACAATGCCCGGATTGATGGGTTTCTTCTTCCCCGAAGAGATCAGTGACTTGAGCGACTTCAGCACAGCAGAGTCGCCGGTCAAATTGCCCTCGGTCGACTCAATCACCGTCAAGTTGAGCTGATTTGGCACGGACTTTTTCACCTTGTGATGGTAATGGTGATGGCTGGCGGAAATTTCAGCCAACTGTCGAGATAATGCACTGGCTGCCTCAGCTGAGATGTTTGTCACTGACTTGGAATCATTTGAATGAACAACCGGAAAAGCTGGCACCAAGTTCTCTGACCGAGCTATGCTGGCCAGAGTCAGACAGGTCAACAGATGTAGCAGTAACATCGTGGATGGTGGTTTCACTTGAAATTGGGATTTGGTAGAAAAAAAAGTAGCTAAAGAAAACTTTTCATGATCTACTGGAACTTTGTAGTCCAAGGCGAACTACAGCATTCTTCTGATCACGTCCAAGATGAGAGTAAAGTGCTGCTGTTTCATTTTGCCGTTCGCCCTATCAATAAAGATGGAGGCGATTGTAATTGGCAGCAATAAAAACTGACCAACCAACTGTGATGTGTGTGTGCCTGGTCGAGACACCGATTCGGAGAATTGATGGGCAGAGTTGGCCAAGTGGAAGACGGAATTGAGGAGAGAGGAATCGGTGGTGGTAATGGCCGCAGCACTGGACAGCAAAGAAACAACACACAATTAAAGTGCTGCGACGAGTAATTGAATTAGGAGGGCAATTAAATGGAAAAGCAAACTATCGATTCGTCGATGGACATTAATATATTCGAGGCAGTGTGGTGATGATAAGCTGCTGAATGTGATGTGATGTGATGTGATGCTCAGTGGGCACTTGCTGATGACGGTGTCACTCACAGACTCATAGAATCTGACGGAGAAGTGCAAAAGAGAACGAGAATCGCTGGTTTTCTGGTGCGATTTGGTCTGTGTGTATTTGTTGTCTGCTGGCAGTGGTGCTCAGCAGCTTTGCTTTGCTTTGGTCTGGTGTGGCGAGTCGGTTTCTGTATGAGTATGTGTGTGCTCTGTGTTCTCTGTGGTACCACTGTCTGTCTGACTGTGTTAGCATGCACTCGGCAAATATGCCTCTCTTTGAGTCTATCTCCTCCTTTCTTTGGGCGATAGAGAAAGAGAGGGAAAGAGAGAGAGAGAGAAGCTAAGCGACGAGAGGGCAAAGAAAGGAAAGCGAGAAGACGGACACGGGAGGGTATGAAGAAGAAGAAGAAAGAAAGCAAGAAAGAAGGAGGAAAAGTGAGTTTTGCGCTAGAGCACACTGTGCTGGCGATGGCTGTTGGGCAGCAGCAGCAGCACAAAGCTCAAAGTGCTCGACCGCTGGCGCACTGCCTTTCACCGTAGCCAAATTACATACTACGGAGGGGTCATAAAAGTGACTTCCCCCTCCTCTCTCTCCCCTCTTCTCGCCTAATCTCAAAGAAGCTTCGTGCATTCTCTCTCTCTCTTTCTTTCTCTGACTGTTTGTTGTAGTCTTCGTCGGCAAAGCCCTCAAAGTGGTCAGTGCCGCCACAGTGAAGGTTCGACTGGCAGGCGATTCATTAGCGCCTTGAGAGGGCCAATCAGGCGAACACAGCTGTGCACTGAGAAAGCGAAAGAGAGCTGCTCTTTGACGCTTCCAGTCGAGTAGAGTGGCCCTTAATTGCCTGTTCTTGGTCTGTGCTCGGACTGCCTGTTCAACAGCTTCCACCATTGTGTATCACCGCTCAAGGCCACCACTGCTTTGCTGGCTGACTGCCAGAGAAGAATGGTCATTCCTTGTCCATTCTTCATTTCTGTCTTTCTCTGCCCACCAGTGTGCGGTAATAAGTACAAGCAGTGCACATACACACACAACACGACAAACAACTCGTCTGAATGAACACAGAAGTGAAGTGCACAATGAACACAAAGCACACTTGTTTGCACTAGTATGGAGAATACTGCCAAAACAGAGGCAGAATAGAGCACTTCTGTCTGCCTTTGCCACTGATGCTGCTGCTGCACCAAATTTTATGGCCAATTCGCTTCTCATTCTCCTCCAGCACCAAAGAAGCGCCGTCGATAAACAGTGGTCGGCAAAAGGGCACCAGGCAAAAGGATGCAACTGGGGAGCAACCAGACGGTTAGTGGTTGGTGCAGCGGCCAATTGGAGATGCATCTGCATCGGCAGTGATTCGATTCGTTTCAAATGCAACTGCAATTCAAGTGGAATCGATCGGCACTCTGCCTTTCTTTCTGATCAGCGTTCGGTGCATTGAACTGCCAGATGCCCGGCAAACAGGCAACTCAACTTTGATTTTACCCGCCATCTGAGGTGGCAAAAGAACAACACTGTTCCCCCGGAGAGCGTGCAGTGATCTTCTTATCGGTTCGTCAACGTTTGGCAACTTGTCGAAGCACAATCTGATAAAATGCTGGTGATGGGCAGGAGAAAGAGGGCCAGATATTAAATAAATGGAATGTTTGAGTGTCTGTACCGGCAAACAGACGACGACGACGACACTCCAAACATGACAGCTTGAGAAGAGCTAATTGGCGGCACTACAGCCTCTATTATCCAATGCTGGAGCACTTCTCATCATCAGTTGCCTTTCCTTTTCTTTCTTTCTTTTTGGCACCACTATCGTCAAGTGGTCGATTGCTCTCTTTTGACGACGTCTTTCCGCCCGATTGCTCTAGTTTTTCCGTGTTTACATTATGCGATTTCCCAAAAAAGTTGAGGTTTCAAGCACAAATCGGTTATCGTTAGAAAGCTAACAGCGATAGAAATATGTCGTACAATTGTTAATTTATTAATAAATACAAATAAATAATATAATTAGTGTCACTAAAATAAGTTAAATCAGCTATAGAGATTAAGTCGTGAGTCGAGAGTCGATAAAAATAGTGGGGTGATAATACTGACCGGTCAGTTTTTCAAGGAGTCAGAGAGACTTATTCTCTCTCGCTACCCAACTGAGCCTAATGTCAGCTGTTGGCACTAATGAGAATCTCTAGGACAATGTTGGAGGCGATAAAGAGGACGTGGATCGACATGCAAATTAAGGCAAATCGAGTAGAAATGGCCCAGTCGCAGAAGCGAAAGACAAAGTACAGTGCAAAGATGGTGCCCAGGAGGATGATGGAGGTGTACGGCAGAGCGTCACTCTCCAAGATAATGTACGACGCCGCAAAGGGACTGCCCTCGGCCCAGTTTAGCAGAATGCGAATGGTCCAGGGGAGGCCGAGGCCGAGGAGGATGGCAAAGATGTTCGAGGCGATGGCTGCAGAGATGCCCATCGAGGCGGCTTTCGTCTTCTTGATCACAATAATCGAGGTGACCAGGTCAGGCACTGCTGACCCGGCCGCGAGGATAGTCATGCCCGATACGGTGGGTGGAATGCCCAGGTAATCACCTAAATAGAGAAGTGTTAGATACAAAATGTAAAAGCAATGCACTTCAATAGCACTTACTTAGTCCGCTGATTGACCATACGGTAACGTAAGAGAGGGCAGAAAGCCAGGCAATGGAGAGAAAGAAAGTGACGGCGCTGAACCGTCGTGGCAGTGTTAGAAAGAAGAGCAAAGTGAAAGGCATGAGAATCCATCGGAGAATGCAATTTTCAGTAAAGCCAAAGCCATTGCACTCATCATCAGACAGCTTCTCGTAGTCGCCCTTCTTTGAAGACACCCTTGAGCGGTCATTCTCGTCTTCCTCCTTTCTGGTGATATCCCCGATAAAGGCGTACAGCTTTGCCTCAATGCCGTTTGCTTTATCACACTTGTGGTTGCTTTTCAGCAAGGCTTTCGTCTCTTCCACCTTCTGACTGTACAAAAAGTTGACAATCGACTCCCTTGCTTCACCGGACATAATCTCCTGGCACTTGTTCAGGTACTCCTTCATCTTATACTTGCCACAACTGCTCATTTTTGTTGCTGAGTGGCCAAGAAGATGAGCTTTCAGTTTTTCCTGCTGTCGGTCTGTAAGACAACCATTGTTGATGGTGATCACCGGGCCAACTGAACTCTGGTAGCTGACATCGCCATTGTTGTTCTGACTTTTGCTGTTCTCCTTCTTGCCCTTCTTTGATGACTTTTCCAAGTCCTTGCCCTCAGAGGGTGGTGAAGTTAGCGATTTGGAGAACTTGCAATTGTACAGCATCACAGCAATGTAGACCACAAAAAGAAGGATCAACAGAGACGAATCGAGTCTGAAGAGGAAGAGAAAAGACGGGGAAAAACCCAAAAATCAGTTCACAGTATAATGTCAACAACAACAGCAACAAAAACATCGCCATCATCAATTGATGATTGACAGCTGCTGCTGATAGACTGTGGCGTGTGCGCGCGTGAAATCCAGAGAGGGCCCAATCTAATCATTATCAGCTCGTGCCGTTGCCAGCTCCTGAGGCTCTCACAATAACCGCACGTGTAGTCTCAACACATACAAGAACGTCACCCCCTCAGTTTGCACTGCTTCTACACTGCTCCTCAAATACTTATCAAACCGCCCCACACTTCTCATTAGCTCTATGAGTCAGCAGCAGCAACATCAGTTGGCAACAAGAGCAGATCGTGAATGTACACTTACAAGTCCACCGTTTTGTCCTTCACCACCAGTATCAGCACAACGACGGAGACAATGTAGAAGACCATGTCACGTAGGATGGACATCTCCTCCAGTTGAATCTTGTTGCCGGTAAAGTAGACCGCCGCCAAACCGCACGCTGCCGGTATGGCGAGCATGTTGAAAACAGAGCTTCCGATGATTGCCCCCGTGCCAATGTCATTCTTGGCAAAGAAGACGCCCACTGCTGAAGAGAAGATTTCCGGGCCAGAGGTGCCAAAGGGAATGAGAATGGCGCCAATAAGGTCGGGAGAAAATTTGAGTGCTGCCAAAAAGAGGAGACAAAACAAAAAGGATTAGAGTTAATGGCCACTTAAGCACCCAACACCACCACTGCCAATTACCTTCGCCAATGTCCTCCAGTGAGGGCACAAAATACTCGTCGCAAAGATAGCCGATAACTAAACAGCAGTAGATAAAGATGAGCGCACGTAGTACGCAGGAAAAGTCAAAAGAAATCTATGGTAAAATTTAAATTAAGTCACTGTGTTGATTCCATTTGGGGCAAACTGTTTACAGTGAAGAAAAGAATCCTGTCGTATGACCAGTCCTGATCACTCTCATTCGGGTGCGGCAGATGATGAAAGTCATCAATCGACACACTGTAGGCGATTGTGTCCAGAGGATTGGCAGAAGAGGTTACATTCTCGGAGGAAAAGGGTGACAAAATAGTTGTAGAGTTGAGTTCTCGGTTCAGTCCATCCACGGGAACAGATACAGCAGCTGAAGAAGGGGTCAGGGTGGCTTCGAGGGGCGCTCCATGCACAGCAAAGTTGGTGGGCACATTCAAGAGAGAAGAGCACAGTGGAAGGACAATCAGAAGTGTGAACACTGCAGACCTGGTGCACACCAAAATTTGAGTGGTGATGGAGGAGGAGGAAGGAAGTGCAGGAACTTTTAAAGAATCAAAAGCTGTGGCCATCACGTGAAGAAGCGACTGTTGTAAGAAGGAGTTGGACTGACTGATGGCACTTTTTATACTCAGATGATGATGACAGCCAGTGACTCCCCCAGGCTGCAGCTGCTCACTTTATCAGTTATTTGTTGAGAGATAGACGTGTGCTGAGATGTGTGTGGGAGAGAGAGAAAACCGTACTAAACAACATCAGACTTGGCTGGCTGACTGATGGGCCCAACAGCACAGCAGTTGATCGATGCACCAGCAGTGCTCGCTGATAAGTGATCGAAGAATGCCCAACAGCATGTGAGAAGGAGAAAGATAAGAGCAAGAGAAACTAAAGACTGAACAAGTGTAATAAACGGTGATGAATGTTCGAGGTTGCGGCAACAGATGGCAACAAGGGAAGAGATGAAAGGCAAAGCTCGGTGTTAGAAAGTGATGGGGTTGACCTTATCGACGGTACTTTTTCCACTCACAGTCATCAGGAGCACAATTCACAGTCAAAGTTCAAAAGTTGTATGTCACCTCTGCACCAGAAGTTCTTTCTCATGTTTTGTACATCGGACAGATCACGTCTTTTTCTGGTACGACCACTGCTCTCTCTCTCTCTCTCTCTCACTCTTATCTCACTTCCTCTGCTATCAACTGAGCATCGACTGTACAAAAGCACATTTGATCGACAACTGCAGCAGCAGCATCATCATCAGCCGTGGCAATTAGTGTGTCATCGGCTGCACTGTGTCGCAGTGAAAAGCAGTGTCATCGAATTGGCAGACAGTGAAGGCGACTGCAATGAAGGCAAAGTCACTTCGGCTAGGCAATCAACCAAACCAAACAACCAGCGAGTCACTCAACAATCTCTCTCTCTCCCTCGCCGTTGACAGCCTAAAGCGCGAATCTTTCCGTACTCGATGACTGATCAATAAAAAAATACTTAGTCGCAGTAACTTTTGCCCGTAATGATTACACAACAAGAAGTTACCCAAAACGCAAAAATCAGCAGTAGTCGTAATAAGGAAACTTAAACTCAGTTAATGATTGATTGACTACTACTACTACTCTACTGCTATTGAAAATTCTAGTGACGGCTCTAGAAACTTCATTGCCATGCATGGAAAGAAACTGATGATGGCATTGGGAATTAAATGATAGACGCCAAAAAGATGGCAGTAGTCGTTGTGACTGTAAACAAAAATGTACTGAAATAAAAATGTCAACTGATTTAAATGAATGGCCACCAAACAAAATCCGCATTCCTAATCTGCATCATCATCATCATCATCATCGGAGTCCCCTTCTACTACCGCCTTGTACTACTACCATTCGTTCAGTGAGTGGCCGTGAATTCCATCATTCAAAGGCCAGGCTTATCAGTGAGGAGTAAAGAAGGTCAGCTCAATCACTGACTGCGCTTTGTAAACTCTATTTCGAAGACCATTAGTTTAGAAAGAAAAATCTCGAGTGCTAATCAGCAAGAAATGAATGAAAGCACCAGTGCAACCAGACAGCTGTTTTCAGCACTTTGAGCTGGCACTGAACACACACATTTAAAGCACCTAACTTTAACCAGCACAGCAATGCTGCTTAGGTAATGAGCAAGCGGGACGCCAATTAGCGGAAACCGCAGACGAGGTGTGATGAGTGTGAGAGTTTTTTTTGTTTCTGCCCTTTCAGATGAGCAGAAGATTGTTTGAGTGCACATGCTGAGGGAGGGGGAAAGAGTCTGCTCTGACATAATATTAGCGGTAGAGAGGGGGAAGCGAGAAAGTCAGTCCATGCCGTACAGTATAATCATGCCATAGTTCACACTAGCACAGACTGTCTGATGTTCACAGGCAGAGTGCACCAACACGGAAATGCTCATTACTCTGCCGTGACCGAGTCATTCGGACCGGTGATGCAAAAAAAGCTAACATTGCTGCATAGTGCACAGTTGTTGCATTTTTTTGCTACAATGGCCACTGTAACGCTCACAGTGCACATCAACTGATCATCATAACCATCATCATTGGCAGCAGCAATGGCCGAACAAAGCCATGTCCTGAGCAAATGGCGCAGAAGTGTTTGGCATCAGAAACTATGTGTGGCAATTGACGATCAATCAATCGAAAGTGCTCGCCACTGCCTGCCAAATGTGTATTTGCCACTGTGCAATATGCATTTAACGTTCCAAGTGGAACGCCGGCTACTACTGACAAATGGTGATCAAACGGATATTTCAGTCAAAAAAACTAAACAGACTTGATGATGATGATGGTGGTAGTGGTGGTTGTGCCATGATTGTTACACTGAAAAGAAGAATGGAAACACTCGATCGCGACACTTCACTGACAAATGGTCGCAGAAAACACTTAGAGGCAATTTGCATTGAAACACACACTCACACAACTCTACAGAAAACTGCGCTCTCCTTCCATCATTAACCCTTCAATGCACCACCACCACCACCAACACCACCTTTCCTCCTTTCCACTGTCTAACCTTGATTTACTGCTCGCTCACCACAAAGGCGATGATTAGCGAAATGGTCGTCGCAGCAGTCGTACAACACAACGAGACATGAACAGCGTCTGAAAGAGCGACATATAACTCCTGTCCCGACCGCCCGATTTGACGATTTGCAGCTTAGGAGTTGTAGTAGTGTTGTAGTAGCTCCTACCACAGCTGAGTGGTGCCAACAAAAGCAGATCGATTGCAATTGAGAACACAAAGTGTTAGGCAAGGTGAGGTGAGGTAAGGCATAGGCTCAGTCTAAGCGAAAATGAGAGAGAGAGAGAGAGAGAAAGAAAGAACGAAAGACAGTGGACTGACAGGACAAGACAGGACTGCCCTGCTCTTGCTCTGACCAGTCTTTCCCTCTTTCCTTCTTTCCTGCTCTCGCCATCGTCGACGCCGTCATTCAGCATTTTACTGCTAGTTTTCGGCGTCGCTGCTGCTGCTGACTATGCTCCTTCCTTGACTTCCAGAGGTTCGTAGTGCTGAACAGTCAGCGGCAGTCAGCTGTGGCGGCTCCAGACGAGAAGGTATTCGAGAAAAAGGAGAAGGAGAAGGCGACTGTTAAAACCGACGTGCATAAACACACACAGAGACAGTGGAGGAGTCTGTCAGAGAGAAGAAGTGTGGCCACGACAAGTTGCGTCACGAGTCTCCCCTGAAGAGCCGCAGAGAAAGAGAAAAGTCTCCTCTGACGAAGTCGACTTTGCAAGTCAAGAAGCACATCGAGAGTGAGTTGGAGGCACACTGCAGAGCTCACCTTGCCCACCAAACATCGTACAAACGGCATTGTTGTGGTCGCTCTTATACCATTTCAAACAGCGACGGCGGCAGCACCTTCCAACGTTCCAAGCTTGTCAGCATGTGAATGTGCGAGTTTCAAGGGAGGCGGAGGATTGCACTGCCTGCTTTTTCTCTTGTTCTTCAATATCTACCTCACACTGACCACTCCAACTGCGAGGGAACAACTGCCGTACATGACAACATTGAGTCAGATCGAGACGCTCACATGTTGGCAACTTTTCTCTTCAGAAGTCAACTCACATTGCTCGCATTGCATTCAATCGACGCATGATGCAGCAATCGGCGAGTACTACTGGCGCACACTGCATCTAGCTGATGTTACTGCAGCAACTGAAGAACCCGATTCTAGTCTGCACCAGTGCACTGACACTCACTCTCCTCCCTCTTGCTCCCGCTCTTAGTAACCGTCCATTGTTCGCCGTTACCAGGAAACAGGGTCGTCTCTAAGCACCTTTTTCCGTCTCTCTCAACGCATTCCCTCGGTGACAGTATCCCCCCACATCGTCTGCAGCACTTTGATTACCTCCTCTTTCATCAGCAGATGAGTGGAGGTGGTAGTGCAATCACTACCCTGTGTTCCACTCTCTGACTCATTCCGCTCATTCATTTCAGTAGGTGCAGAGTAGCTCCACCGATCATTGTAATTGGCAGCCTGTGAAGCATCGCTCACACTGCGCATTTGTGCACTGCATGAACCCCTTTACCTTCCTTCAGTTTCTTCTTACATTTCCTAATCAGTCAGCGACGCCAACGCACGAGTCAACTTCAAAACGTCGTCGTCCTCTTCAAGCGCACATTTTTCTTCTGTTTTCGTGACACTCGACACCGTCACTTGAGGGAACTTCATCCATCTACTTCTTGCCAGCGACTTAACCCATTTTCCGATAAGTGCCGTGATAAGTGCTCTGTGTTTGATTCCTCCACTCGAAAGAGAGATTGTCTACTCTGCCTCTCTCCGCTAGTTTGCTGATTCTCCACACTCTTCGACCTCGCTCTACTTGGGTGCTTCGTCAGCCAGCCAACTAGCCAACCAACCAGCCATCTATCCAGCCAGCCCCCTCTCTCCCTTTCTTTTGTTTACACTCCCGCCAATGAGGAAGTGTCAATCAGCAGCAGCATACCATCGATCGAGCCGACCTGTCACTGCTCTGTGCGTGTCAGCTTGATAAGCTCCACACTACTACGCCGAACACTAATACACAGCAAATCTTCGTTCCCATCACCCAACCCCCTTCATTTTCTTGTGCTTGTGATCTACACTCCGCAATATGCACAGGCCTGATGCCGGCAACAATGATGGCCTCTTCGACACTGTCCATGGCTACACTGGCCACTTCCGCAGCACAGGTGAACAAAAACAACAACAGCAATAAAGGAAAAACGGGCACTGTTTCGGCGGTAGCAAACGGGCAATCGGCCAACAGCAGTTGTCACCGGTTCAGTGGCAGCGAAAAACACCAGTCTTCGGCAGTTACAGCACCGTCATCTCATGCAACGGCCACCACCGGTCGTCACTTGCCTGATAATGGCAACAACAGCAGCAATAAGTCTGATCAAGCGAAACCACCGACAAACGGCGGCACTGGTAGCAAACAACCAGCGCCGGCCGATTCTCGTGGCCGTCGACACATAATCGAAGAAGTGAACGACGACTCCATCTACTGCATCTACCTCAAGAAGATCACCTACACCTTCAACAACAGCCTGAACAAGCAGGCAAACAGCTCCAACTATGTGACCCGCTGTGACCAGGTGGACTGCAGTGGTCGCGGCGAACAGCCAAAGAGCAATTCAAAGTGGTATGACGATCAACAGGTGAGTACCGTACAGTCACTTTCTGTATGTGTGTGCGTGACACGGATTTTGTGCTTTTACCAAAAAAGAGGTTTAGTAGACATAGCAAAAGAGAGAGAAAGACATTGCCAGTTTTGTAACACTTTTTGACACAGAGAAATTCTATTGTCTTCAGCAAGTGTTTGTCATTTCGCTGGAACAATGACTGTCCAGCAGCAACAGCAGCAGCACCTCCACTACCTGCCTGCCAAAAAGGTGTCACTGTAGCTTCCACTGGTAGTCGATCAATCAATCGGTGCTCTGTTCTACTGCCTAGTTTTTCCTACTGTGTGACCATTCAGCCGCAAACAGACAGTCAGCCAGTTAGTCAGCCAACATAGAGATAGCTAGAAAATGAATCGAGAGAAGAAGAAGAGCCCCCTCTTCTATTGATCACTCGGTAAACTTCGGCACGGATCGTCTTCACGGCGCCGCCGTGGCACAAAGAGACGGGAGCTGTAGCCATCAATACGGCAAATGGAGGCTTTCAATTCAATTGTCTGTGCCTCCTCCCTCCCTCTCTTTTTCATCTTTTTCTCCTCACTGCGATTCGATTCACCGGTGCTACCGAGAGTGGCGTCAATTAATTGTTGACGATTGCCTGGCGCGCTTTGATGATCGACCGATGGCGAGTGCCCTTTGCTGCTGCCTCCGATGCCTCTGTTGTTATTATTGTAGCATTGCAAGAGCGCGCAAACAGCTTCTCAGCTGAGTTGATGATGATGGCAGTGGTGGTTTGTAGTGGTCCAGTGAGAGGTGACTTTTTACGATGAGAGAGTTTTCCAATTCAGTCACGCTGAGGATTGTGTTTGGTGCAGTACTTTCTTCCCAGCACAAACTGTTGGTTGATGCGTGCACTCGCACTACCAACAACAACTAGCACACTGGCTCCGGATGAAGAGTGGACAGAAGAAATAGAGAGAAAGAGAGAGTGGAGGATCAGATGATCAGGTATTGTCTGGCACATTGCACCGACGACCACAATCACCTCTCTCACTCACTTTCCATCTCTCCTTTTCATCTGTCCAAGTGAAAGGGATGCCACAAAGATGAAAGGAAGGGAAAGGGCAATCAAGAAGACACACTCGGAGTCAATTTTTGTAGCCACATTGACCAAAAGAAGAAGTGTCTTGTGTTTGTGTGTGTATGTTTGCGTCAGTATATCCCCACTCTTCTCTCAATTGCCGGCGAAACCATAGTATAAATAGCGAGACATTTGTTTGGCGAGGCCAGCCAGTCAGCAACACAGTTAGTCAGTCAGTCAGTCACTTCCTACACGCAGCACTAATTGCATTGCATTTGTCCCATAGTGAACGTCGGTCGGTCGGTCTGTGTGTGTACGTACTGGTTTGCGCGTGCTATTTTCAGCCAGGTAAACGAGTGAAGGAGTGAAAGAGAAAAAGTGAGAGAGTGAGAGGGAGGAAAAGAATGACGCGGACAGACAACGGATTGGGCAAACATGCAGATTGGCAGCATGGCTTACAGCACTTCAATTGACTTATAGCACTTTGTGTCGATGGAGGCTGCAGGGATCGCCTGAAAGGTGGCACCGTTAGGAGGTGCCGCCATCAGTAGCAACTATTGCCCAAATTTCCTTTTGAAATCGAACCGATCAATTGCTGATGCTTTCTACCCCGTTTACGGCTGTTTTTAGTAGACTAGCCATCGGCAACCACCACCATCATCATCACCACCACCAGCAGCATCAGTGGCTTCTCGCCACAGTGTGATGAAAGAAATGAGCCCTCTTGTCTCTTCTGTCCACTACAGCTGTACTTGCCATGTTATTGATTTATAAATAGAAAAGGAAAAACAGAAACACACACAAAAAATGTAGAGCTGATCCGCGGGCGCGAGCAGGTGCCGAGCAGAATGCCCGTAGTGTGGTGGTGGTAGACAGCAACGGACTGGTGGTGGTGGTGGCCACCATAAATACCGAAAACAAGTTTTACCTGAGAGAAATGATCAGCATTAGTAGTAGTAGTAGTGGTCAGCAGTATGTGTGTGCCGGCAATTGCTTGCAAAGTCTTCAAATGGCAGTCTGCATTTCCTCCTAAATAGGCCAATCTAACAGTACAATCTACTAACTGGCCGCTAAGGAAGTCATATTAGCGTTTTTAAAAACAAAAGAGAACGAAAAGATAACATAAGTAGGCACAACTAAGCTGTTCACGTGCTATTCTGCACATTGAGTGAAAGTGCTTGTCAGAATCAAACGCACTGTTTTTTGCCTTGACTCAAGCCGAGTTGTGCATTGGCCAATGCGCACTAAGATCATTGATAATAATTGCCCCCGCTGCTCCTAATTGAAACACTAATTGACGACTCAAAGAGCAATAATAAGCAGCAAGGACAGCGACTGAGGCAGTTTGTCTCTCAACAACTTCTTTCCATCATCATCATCATCATAATCATCTTCTCTTTTTCGTGCTCTATGTCCTTTGTGTCCCGACTGCAATGTGTGTGTAATGGCCCCTTTACCTCTGATTTGACTGCACGCCAATTCTCAATGGTGTTGCCTGTTGTCGATACGATCGTACGGCCTAGGGCCATGATACTCTGTGTGTGCATGTGTGTTCAACATCACTCAACACAATGTTTGATTGTTTAGCCTGATTGCTCGCATGTGTTGCTGTGTGCTCAATTCGCTAATCAGACTAGCAGTGGCCTAATCTGCCATCCTCCGAAAAGAAAAGGGCATCTAATGTCAGGCGAACAGATCTATCAGAGTTCTCTCTGTCCAGTTGATATATCGAAGCAAATCAAAACAAAGAGAGGTGAACACAGACAAAGACAAACACAGGCAGACAGACAATTACCATCATCTCGTTCACTCTCCATTACCGCCAACAAAGGGCAGAAATGGAAATCAGAGTCTCACTCTCACAGTCACTCAGTCATTAACAAAGACGGCTCATCTTTCCTTTCCCCTCCTCCTGAGCAAATGTCATTATTCATTGCCACTGAGCAAATGGTCACTTTCAGAGCAGAGCAGACGAGAGGAGGAAAGGCTTCAGCTAACGGTAGAGAAAGATGAAGAAGCCAATGTTAATGAACGGGTTTGAAAGGCAACAGCAGCATCAGCATCCGAACAGTGACACAATGGCCGTGTGCACCACTGAACAATGGAAAGCGTGCGACAGTAGACACATGAGCACTCTTTGGCCTTTCACCAGTCACGAGTGGTCGCCACTAAACGAGTAGTCTACTTTCGCTAATGCTTATGCAAAGCATCTCCACACTGTTACGGTGACAGGCAAATCACGATTACCACACATGAGCAGGAGAATCAAGCGAAAGTGCAAACAAATGAAGGAGTTCAGGAATACACGCGGTGTCAGTCTCTTCTGTTATAACTGCAATCTAATAAAACTTCTACTACTACTTTTTCACAGAGTCTGCAATGGGAGACGAGACAACTGCGCACCATCAAGGGGGCCACCGTGGAGCACCTGGTGCAGTACATGCTCCTCCTGACGCCCTTCCAGGCGGTCAACAGCGACAGTGACACCTACTTCGGCGACCAGGTGGAGGAGTACAGCAGCACCGGAGGACGAGGCGCCACCGAGGACTCCAGTTCGCTGTTGGAGGAGCGGAACAACGTCGCCCATGCGATGCACGTCATCTTCGCCACCTACCGGCAGTTCGTCCACCCCTGGCAGCTCTTCAGTGAGCTCATCCGCCAGAAGCCATTCGCCAGTGCCAAACAGTTCAACTTCATTCTCTACTACTGGCTGAACAACTACCCGGAGGACTTCTGGACGCCTTGTCAACCGAAACCGCCGCCTCCATTGACGGCACCAGTCGCACCAGCAGAAGAAGGTGCAGCAGTCGAACAACAGCCCCCACCCAAATCGCCCACCGAATCGAGCATGACCACCTCAAGCACGCACACCAGCGAAGAGCCGGACAGCGAGTCACTGTACAGCGAATACACCACCAGCTCCTCCTCCTCCAGTCAGTGCTACAGCAGTGGTCAGGATTTCCACATCACCACCACCACCGTCTCCGCCATGGCCACCACTGCCACTGCCACCTCAGGCTCAAGCTCTTCACTGTCCGGCGGCAGTACGGCAGGTTCTGGGGAACACCATAATCAGCAGCAGCAGCACTTCAGCCCACTGACGCTGGCCGACCAGTTGATCTCAATGCGACACATCGACGAGGAGGTGAAGAAGCACTGTCTGCACCTGCTGGACATGAAGAAGGAGAACACCTTCACGAACAGGACGCTGACCTATTCTAATCACGTGAGTACATCATAAGGAATGCACAAACACACACAAACACATCATTTCGGAGTGCCGGTGACCGGCCTTCGCCCATCAGCGGCTCATTAAAACCTCATTTCCCTTCACAAAAATGCACATACACATCACCAAGAGCGCATCTAGAATCTCATTTAGCTCACCACAGCTGCAGAACAGGCGCAATCGATAACCAGAAAGAGACACACAAACACACACAGACAGACAGACATTAAATTAAGCAAGCAAGCCAAGTGAGCCAAGACAGTGAGCGCGGGCACGGACACAAAGCAATCGAATTTGAGGAGCTCACTCTTTTTTGAGGCGTCCCTCTTGACCTCAATCAGCGGAGAGCACTCTTCCACTCTTGCTATTTCAGAAGAACTGCTGCTTCCGTTATCACGAATAAAGTCGTGAGGTGTCCTGCTTCAAGTGAGGAGCACCACTGCTGCTGCTGCTTCGCTACCCTTAAAAAACTACTGCCACCACCGCCGCCGCCGCATCATCTGTATGAAAATGACCGCCATTAATGCGTAGGAAATGATGGATGGGGGAGGTAAAGTGATAGTTCATCAAAGAGTGTGTGTGCATGAGCTACTGCCGACACTGCAGCACCACAACAATGGGCGCATTCTTTTAATTGACCATGCAGTGAATGGATCACTAACAGGGAACAGTGGTCGTGCTGAACATGTCGCAGTGCTCAAGAAGAGTTGGGGAAAGACAAAGATAGGTCAACACTAAAACTAGATGTGTGGCTTTAAGTGGCAACGCAATTGTGCTGCATCAGCAAAAAGCAGCGGTCAGCAGTGGTAGTCAGGACAATGGCCATCTCCTCAGAGTTTGCGATGTGAAAGCTTGCAATGGCGCCGATGACCACCAAAGTCCTTCAAGCTGATGGGAGAAAGAACTAGACAGTCACAATGTGCTCAGACCGACAGACAAACAGACAAACGCACAAAGGGCGCCTTTCTTACTCACCCGCGCTAACTGCTATTCACTCTTTTTGTTGTCCTTTCTTTCTTCTCCATTTCTTCAATGCTCACTCATCAGAAATCGGTCAACAAGACCTCGTCCATTCTCGAGCTAGACACCAAATTCATCGCACAGCAGCTGACAGCCATCGATTTGGTAAGTGGCCGCAGACAAAGGCGGCAGCAGAAAGACATGCACACACACTCTCAGTCAGTCAGTCAGCCATTTATCTCACTATCCATTTCTTTTGCCCCTTTCCCCTTCATCACCAAAAAGGAAAACTTCCTCACGCTCAAGCCCTACACATTACTGTCAAATGTGCGCTCAAAGACGAAAATTGAAGCGATGATAAAAAACTTTAACCTGTTGTCTCGTCACGTTATCATTACTATTTTGCAACACTCAACGTAAGTAACGCTCAAGTGAATGAAGGAGGATGGCTTATCCTGACAAATCTAATCAATTGAATTACTACTACTCACCAAATCACTGACAGACCACATCTGGTGGCAATTCACTGGATCGAAGTTGCCCATCACCTGCGAAAGATGCGAAACTTTAATTCTCTAAAGGTACTGCTGACAGGTCTATGATTAGTATGCCTCCAAACTAATGTTCACCCACTCTTCACACCTCCTCCTCCCTCAATCCTCCTCCTCCATTCTTTTCCTCTGCCATTGATGCTGCTGTTGACAGGCAATAATCGCCGGTCTGACGAATGAATCGATCTACCGACTGAAGAGCACCGTGTGGAACAAGCTCTCGAGGGCGTCAATGTCGACGTTCACTTATCTCTCCTCGATAGTGGACGATGTCAACAATCAGACGTTGCTTCGACACACACAACTGTTCATCGAAGGGACGTCCAAAGTGAGGTACGGGCAATCAATATCCTCTGCTTGCAATCGGACAAACACGGCGTCTAATCTTTAAACTTTTCCAGCCTGGAAGAATCTTTCGGAACAGTGCCGTACTTGGGCACATTTCTCACCGACATTACGATGATCAACACGAGGTATCCGAATCATATCAAGGTCAGTGGCCTGCCTGATGGTGTGAAATGAGACAAATAAGACAAAATAAATCCCTTATTTACCCACTACAGTTGGACACGGGCAAAAAACTGATTAACTTTGAGAAGTGCTGCAAACAGTACGAGATTCTGATGCAGATGCAGCTGCTGCAGAAGAACGCCATCGCCGCCCTGCAACAACAGCAGCAGCAGAACTACCACCTCGGTCCGATTTACAGTCTGAACCACTACCTGTCGCTGCGATCTCAGGCAGTGCCCTCCATACCGAGAGTGGCGCGAATCTTTCGCAACTGGTTCCAATTGAATGAGGCCGATTTGCCCAGTGATCGAGAGTGGTAAGTGTGCTTTAAGTGCATATGCGTTGACCATTACCAGCATTAATCGATTTTCTGCCCCCCCCCTCTAGCCACCAAATATCGCTGAGTATCGAGAATTCGCCCAGCAAGGGCAAAAAGTGAGTCAAGTGCTCAAATCAAAATGCAATTTGCAAGTCTAAGTCATTCCAAGCACTGGCTGAGGAGATAACGGTGTGTCGCAGCAGCAGCAGTCGCCGCACTTAATTGGTGCGCTGAACTCTAACGAGCAAGCAGAGAGGCACTAACAGCGGCGGTGGCGGCGGCGGTGACACTGATTATCACCGTCTAACTAGTGACACGAAGTATTACGAACCACCATCAAGACCACCACCACAACCACTACTACTGAGTACAAAGCAAGTGAAAGCGTCCACGAGTATCGTAATTAGTCAACGTACGATAATGTCGGGGGCAACGGATTGCAAATGTCCTTTCACATTGGGGGAAAAGGCAATCGACAGTCGTTGCGAATCACTCGCCCTGCTGTACATAATAGGTTATTTAACCGACTTTTTTAATTGCACAATAAAAATGTTTTTTTTGCAATTTGAAAACCTATTAGACTATTAGTGAACTGTCTGTTTTTACGACAATGATGATATGAATTCGAGGTATTTGAAGCGGTACAGGGTTTGTGATGGAACAGTGTGACCACCAGAATGGCGAACAATGAATGGATTCTTGTAGTATTTAGTAGCTAGCTCTTCAGATCGAGTGTGGTCAACCACCTGATCAGTTTCTCCGACAATGTGAAGCGATGGAATGTTCACTTTTTGGTCGCCGAGACGATCGTACAGTGCAACATGACTGCTGGTTAAACTTTGAAAAGCAGATACGTGGATGGCAAACTTAAAGTCGTGTTTGAATTCTGTGAAAATAAAAATTCAAGTTAGTTTGATAAAAAATCAAGATTTTAACCTTACCGTTAAAATGTTTAAGTAGACAGATGAGTGAGAGTAATGAACCGCCTTGGCTGAAGCCCAGTATGCCGTCAAAGGGTCCCTTGGTGTTCAATCAATGTGTAAATATTTGCAAATTAAAAGTACAATCTTCCCCTTACCTTTGTCTCAAACGCCTCATTTACTCTTTGGATCGACTCATCGAAGCCTTTAACAAAGTTAGACACGTGCTTAGAGCTGAAATACAGAGGATTCTCACCAGAGAACCACCAACTCAAACAGTCTTTATCGTCATTTGGATTTTGCTCGCCTTGTGGAATTAAATGCGGTGCATCGATAAACTCTGAAAACAGAAAGTAAACATTAGACAATGGAAAGTCACTGCTTCAACATTACAAACAAACCAAAATCACAATGATTTTTCAGTATCTTTCGAAATCCGCCGGACTTTGTTTTGAAAGCCTTTGCATCCTGCCTGTATCCATGCAAGCACAAAACCTGTAAACAGCATTTACCATAAATAAATCAATACCAAATATGCAGAAAGGAGCAGACAATATTTACCTTGTACACTTTGTTATCGGACATTGGTTGTCGTGAAGCAGGAAACACTTGAGATAGGAGTTGAAAAAAGCAAAACCAAAAATGAAAACAAAAATAAAAACAGACGACAAACTCGTTCACGTGATTGAAGAGCAGTTACTGAGAGTACGTAAGACTGATGAGACGGCGGAGGAGGAGGAAGAGTACACAAGTCGCACAAGCTGCTAGTGTGCTTCAAGAAAGCGGTGCTACAAGACTGGCGTGGACAGCTGTTGACATTCTGCCTCTATCCATGCCTGGGGAGATGATGGTGATCAATCTAAAACTCTCCACGGAGGCATGGAGTAGTACGGAGAGTTGGCGAACGTCGATGACGCTTATCTCCTCTCGCCTGGAAACCTGAAGATCCACTAGTGCCTTCTTCTTCACTTCACTTTTTCTTTTACTTCTTCAGCGGCGGCATGGCGACTGGCACACTCAGCAAAAGCAGCTTTGCAGATCTGCACAGCCGGATAGCGGTGACGGTGGTGATGGTGATGGTGAAGAAAAAGGAAGAACACGAAGACGAAGAAGATGCGATATGAACAGCAGCAGCAGCATCGGCTACAGCTGCTCTCTTCGGTTCGGCGGTAAAAGTGACGACTGACTATCAGGCATTTTTAAATGCATGCTTCTCAATTTTGATATCCTTTGGATTGACTTTCTGCCTTACTCAGAGGCTATCATTGAGTGCAAACTCACGAACGTGTGTGCACTTATTGAAATTGACTGACTAACTGGCTGGCTGACGCCTGACGACAAGCCACTGAAGCTGCTGTGAAGTCTGCTAACTGAAGAACTGTCCATCCAGTGAAGATGCTCATTGGGTTTATTGGTAGCGGCAAGATCGCCCAGGCGCTCATCAAGGGTTTTCTCACTGCCGGTAAGTAGTGCTCTCGGGTAATGCTGCTGCTACTGCTTTACTTACCTGTTCAATTATTTCCACATCATCCACAGGCATCACTCGCGTAGAGAGCATTCTCGCCAGTGCACCAAAGGATGACTTTAAGAACCACACCAAAACGAGGGTATGAGGAGTTTTGGAGAACAAATCACCCTAATCTACTTTCTGTTTACCACTCCCCACACAGGACATTGGCTGTCGGACGACGTACTTCAACCCCGAGGTGGTGAAGCACTCTGAGATACTCATTCTAGCGGTGAAGCCGCCTCTGGTGGAGTCCGTCCTCGCGGAGATCAAACCGCTCGTCACACCAAAGCACCTGATGATATCAATCGCTGCAGGCATCACACTGCAGACGATGGAACGAGCACTGCCGCCGGAGGCTCGCGTCGTCCGCGTCATGTCGAACACGCCGGTGCTCATTCGCCAGGGCGCCACCGTCTTTGCGCTGGGCCAGAACGCCAGCAAACCTGACGGCGATCTGGTAAAGAAGCTCTTTGAAAGTGTGGGCATCTGCGACCAGATTCCCGAGAACCTTATTGACGCTGTCACCGCGCTCAGCGGCTCTGGTCCCGCCTATGTAAGCAAATAACCACTGCATTCTAATCACTGTTTGCTAATATTTGAAACCTTTTCTAACCTGTTCCAATCGCCACCACTAGACGTACATGACAATGGAGGCACTGGCCGACGCCGGTGTGCGTGAAGGCATTCCACGGGAGCTCTCTTACAATCTGGTCGCACAGACGCTCATTGGGTAGGTGATTAGTGGGAGTGGATCTTATAGATACTGATGATGATGATTACTACAACACACACATCCATTCCTCTTAACAGAGCCGCCCGAATGGTGCTGGAGACGGGCAAACACCCAGCCGGCCTGAAGGATGACGTCTGTTCTCCGGCAGGCTGCACCATCAACGCAATGTACCACCTGGAGAAGCACGGCTTCCGCTCCATGCTCATGGACGCCGTACAGCTGGCCACCAAAGTGTCCAAGTCGAACAGTCAGTGAGTGAACAACTCAGACCGACTTATACTGCAGACAGGAGTTTATCATCGTTATTATTATTTTACATAAGGAGAAAAAATAAAATTACATTCAAGTGAACAGAGGAGTAATAAATTTGCAAATGAAAAGAACATTGATATATAAAAGCAGATAGAGTTTACAAATGAGTATAGTGAAGAGAACGGGAGATTACAAATCAAAGAAAGAAGGAAGGAAGGAAAGAGAGAAGGGAAAATAAACTCTGCAAGTGATCGATGCCTGGTTAGCAGCAGTTGTTCTTGTTGACCGCTGTCTTGTAACCAAAATAAAAACGTTAATGTAAGACTGCTGGAGTTCTCTCAAGTTGTGTGGGTGTGGATTGGTTTGTCAGTCGTTCGGGTCATTCGTAAAGCTATCGCATCCACCGAAAGTGAGGGAAAAGGGGAAAGGAGAAAGATCATCACAAGATATCACTAAATTGATGAAAAAAATGAAGACTGTGTGTGCCAGTGCTGAGAATATATTGACGATTCGTAGAAGTTGAGTCTGTAGGATTTGTTTGTTTGTTCTTCTTGTTCGTAGTGCTCATGTCACTTGTGGTGAGAGAAGAAGGCAACTGAGATGTACTGAGTAATTTAGTAACGAGCCACTTGAACTTTGGTTCGTCGAGCTTTCCGCTTCTGATGAGACTAGGTTGAAATGTTGTACTATGGTGATGTGCACTGTGTGTCATTATTGGCCGTCAGGAACATCATAAGTGGATGAACAATGGGGTCAGTTTTCCCCATTATCAAGTGCTATCCATCCGGATTTATGGAGAAAAATGGAATTAAACTTAAAACGTAGTAGCAATTTTCGTATATCTTTTGCCGTGTCCAGAGACTGAGCTCTGGCCAGTGTTGAAAGACAAATGTGAACAGTATTATGACGATTGCACTTGTGAAGATGCGCATTCTGAAAGTTCAAAGTACACCATCAGTTAGTTTGTGTTCTTTATCTCAGAGATTGATACTACTGCACACTGGCTCTCAAGTACACTGACCTCGTATGAAGAAATGGCGAGAGAATGTTGGCAATGGTGGCCACCAGGAGGAGGACCACCTGAAGGATGGTGAGGAGGACGTTGATCAGCTTGAGGACGAGTGCACGAGCATTGGAATTGTCCAGTGAATCGAGGTTGACGAGCTGCTGAAGGTGCTGGTGCTGCTGATGCTCCATTCTCGATATCTGCGAGGGCAATCAAAAATGATAGTAGAGTGTTGTTAGTAGAGGTTGATGATAAGAAGTGGCGAGTGGTTGCACGAGTACCGCGAAAGCTAAAAACTTTGCACTTTGCACCTAGTCGTTCTGTCGCACTCGATTGCTTCCTCCTTAGAGTGCACACCACCGCCGCCACCACCAGCCTCCGCACTTACCCGAGTCTGGAAGCTTTCCAGCATTTCGTGCACATCTCGATGTCGCTCTTCAGTCTGATACTGAATCTTCTCCTCGAGATCGGTGATTGTTTGCTTGAGATTTTCAATTTCCTTTTGATGCAACTCGGTGAGGTCATTCAGCTGCTCCTCAAGGCGCTAAACAGGGAAGGAAGAAAAGCGAGAAGGGGTGATATAGTGATAAATAGATATATGTACAAGTACACTTGGCACCAGCCCTCCACTTACCTCCACCCGATACTTTTCATCCTGCAGCGACTGACTGATCAGTGAGCAGTCGGTCTGAAACTGCGTCTTCAGCAACGTGATCTCATTGTTCAATCTGCCGCACTCTTGTCCTCGCTCGTCAATGGCCTGCCGCAGCTGGTCCATCTCCGCGACGGTGTAGAACTCCACTGGCGTGTGATGTGTCGTGGGGGTGATCGAGTCAAAGGCCGTCAGTTTATTGCCCGGCCGCACCGGCTTCACCCGCAATGGACTATTGCTGTGGTGGACGCTGTTGTTGTGGCTGGTGGCGCCCAGCTGACCAGACCCCGAGGTAATACTTGAGCTTTCATCGTCCGAGGTACACTTGGTGCTGTGACTATGCGTGTGACTATTCGAGTTGATCAGTCCACCACCCGAGTTGCCTCCCTGCTGGTCGCCGCCACCCTGGTCGGCGGAGTTTTGCGCGTTGCCCATGTGGTTTTGATCGTGGTCAAGGGAGTTGTTTTCTAAAAGGAGAAAAAAATATAAAAACTGCAACTACACAACTTCACACACAGCAATCATCAAAACATACTGTCATTTGAACTGTCAGTGGTGTTCCGCTTAAAAAATTCCTTTGGTTTGACGATCACAGTCCTGTTCAGGGGAAGGGAAGAGAGATTGCACACAAAAATGTTACAAATCAGTCGCACGTGACTCATCCAGGCGAGTCGAACACATTCAGCCACCACCACCACAACAAACACAACTGGTGTACTTACTCTCCTGCAGTGTGAATGCCCGACTTAATGCCCTCGATGACGCCACCGGAGAGGCCGCTGATGCCCTCCTTCACGTTGGTGCCCAGATCGCGCAGTCGCTCCCTGGTGTGGCGGTAGTAGATGCCCCGCTCCTTGATGTCCTTGATGCACTGGTCGTACCGCTTCAGCTTCTTCTGGTACTTTGATATCCTCTGCGCCGACTTCTGGTTGTTCTTCTCAAAGACCGACTTGATGCGCTGGCCCTGGCTGAGCTCGGCATTCGCCGACAGCTTCAGGTACTCGTTGACGTTCTCATTGCAGCGCATCTGCTCCTCCTTGATCAGCTCCTTGGTGCGGCGAATCTTCTGCTCGTACTGGGCAATGGCCCGCTTCGTCTCCTCGCTGGGCGTGTTGTTGTTGCTGCTGCTGTTGTGGTGGTGATGATGGGAGTGAGTACCGGAACTACTGCCTCCAGTGGCATAGTTGGCGGCGATGTGTGAGGCGTTGGCGGAAACGGCGTGCAGCGGGGCGACATTGTCGTCGCTGGAGAGCGCCTCATTCGAACTAGCGGCTGCGGCGGTCTTCATCATCATCTGCTGCTCCGCCGAGAGCGGACTACCGCCGTACTCCTTGTTGCCGCTCAGGTGGTTCAGATAATTGGCCGAGTAGTGGTTCGCGTGGTGTTGATTCAGCTGCACCTCCAGCGAGTTGTTGCCCATGCCTGCTCGGCCCAGCGTGCCGACGTATCCGAGTGGCGAGTTGACCAGCAGAATGTTCGGACTGCCGGCGGCGGCGGCTGCTGCTGCTGCTGATGCGCTCATTGAGGAGTAGGAGCCATGGCTGAAGCCTCGACGATGAGTTGGCTTGTGCTGCGGCGATGTCACCAGGTTCGTCGTCGCTGTTGAACTGTTGGCGGCATTCGATGTTGCACCAGTGGACGACAGTTCGCAATTGCCGCCACCCGTTTTGCTTCCACCAGCACCAGCAGCACCAGCACTGCCACTTTGCCTATCATCGACGTTATTAGCATTAGCGGCGCTAATGCCTGCCGCATATGCTGCCGCTGTGTTCGCGTTCAGTGAAGAAGACTTTGGATTGGAAACTGTTGGTGCTGCCGTCGGTGCCGTGACAGGACTGCGATTTCGTAACATCATCCAAGCGCAAATGAAGTGAAGTGTGCACACAGAGCGCACCGTACACTACCACACAATGTCAGATGAGAGTGAAGAGTGAAGGGAGAGACTGAGGGTGTGCAGTGGCAGAGGAGCGCAGTAAGAGAATACCACGCGGCAGATAAGACGACCGCCTTATCAGCCAATGTGTGTGTGGGGGGGGGGTGATGACAACGAGACCGCCTGACAACGGTACTACTCTCTCGGTACTGCTCTCTCGATAGCACTACCGTCGTCGCTGATGCTGCTTCTGACCAGGGTGCAGGGAGACCTGCTGGGAACGTACTGTCCCCGACTGGCCGAGGAAGTGAACACACAGTTGTACAGAGAGTAGTAGTTGCGATTACGTCTCGCAGTGGCGCGTGCAATCTCGCTGATCCTTCGAGTGTGAGTCTTTCACAGCGCAGCAGCAAGTAGTGGCTGTAGTGCCGTCCTGATCACCGCTAACGAGGCGTGATCGTGATCAATTGAGGAGATCTTCAGAGTGGAGGAGAGAGAGAGAGAGAAGGAGGAAAGAAGGAGTCGACAGGCGATACAGCAACCAACACCACCACTGCTGCTGTTTAGTAGTCTGTGGTTGCGCTGGTGGTGATGCAGCAGCTGCTGTTGCTGTTGAATGACAAGTATTAACTGGGTTGCCTGTATTTCTTCGACGTGCGACAGCAGTAGTAAACAGCAGTAAGTAATAGAAGTAGTAGTGGTGGTGGTGCTCTTTGACGCGTAGTCGCACGAGCTCCAATCACTTAACTCTGCTGCTGTCGTAAGTTATGCGAGCTATGTGTTGCTTTATCTGGACGCAAGTGACTCACTGATTACAGTGGACGTAGTGGTGGTAAGCATGCTTCCTACGAGTGATGAGGCTTCGGATGCGGCGACGGCGGCTGTTTTTCTGCGTGTTCGCAAAAAGTCCATGATCAGCTGCTGTTGAGCTGTCCGGATCAGAGCAGGGGGAGGGAGGCAGAAGGAAATGAACTGCTGATGAGGAGAAGGAGTCTATCTATTGAGCGAGTGAGTCTGCGGTGCGAAAGTAATCGAGATTTATCGCCTTGCCGATTTTCCACCAGAAAAGAAAGAGAGAAGAAGGGCTGCTCTTGTGGTGATGATGATCAGACAGAGAGACAGACTCTCTGACGACTATATCAGGTTGACACAACAAGTGATAGTGGTGGTGAGAGGAAGAGGGAGAGGAGGAGATGATAGTTTCAAAGGGGTCTCTGCATGATGATGATGCACTGTTAAAGGGAGGGGTGGTGGTGCGCTCACTTCGAAGCGTATATTCATTGCCTCCTTGGGGAATGATCTGCAGAAAACAAAAGAGGGAAAAGAAGAAGAATGAGTCAGAGGATGTGGTCGGTGATTGGTGGTGACAGTTGCTACTAGTTACAAGTGCTGGCTACTGTACAGCTGCCTGACAGTTTTGTCCCCTTCAACACAGTTAACTACTGGCTGGAAGCTGTACGGCAAGCTGCTGCTGCAAAGTTTCCTGGTACTAAAGATGACGATAGAGAGCGTGTGTGTGTGTGTGCTAGTAATAATTGTGCCGTTGGTAGTAAATCAAATCAGTCTCTGGGAGAATGCAGTTTCTAGCACTGCAATGGAGTGCAATGGAGGAAAAAGAAAAAAGTTGCAGTTGTCATTGCAGCTGACTATGACCACCACCAGAAAGGGAGACCAGAGAAAAGGCAACAGCAGAGAAAGTGGCAAATCAGAGTCCCAAATCAAAGTGGCTGTCAGCCAAACATACACAGACAGCTTATGCAGAGACATAATGTCGTGGGGGCGCAAGTCCAATAACTGAGACCGAGCGAGACTTTCCTACTGTTGTCGTTGCCGTAAGACACTTTCTACGACTAGCCGCTGTCGTGAGTCAGCCTTCTACTGAAGCATTAAGCGGTTTTCAAGTGGGGTTCGTTCACTAGCAGGTAGTGAGAGAGAGGACAGTAACGTCACGAAGATGCACAACAGAAGAGCACATACAGAGAGGGAAAGAGAAAAAGGGGGACGGTGCACGACTTCGATCGTCGAGTTCAGGCACTGTACAGCACACAAACACAGTTGTTATCAACCTACATTTTTTACTGTTATTGTCATGTTGTTGCGCTGTGGGATTCATGAATCACTTTCGCACTGTACTCAACTCGCTAAGCAATCACACAATCCTCGTGTGTACAAACAACGGCAGTAAATAACACAAAGCGCAGTGGCGCAGAGTTCGCTCAACCAGACACACTTCGTAATTCACTCGATAAGAGAAGGAGAGGAGTGAACGAGGAGACACACTGGTAATGACAGATAACCAGTAGTTGTTCAGTAGCTCTGTCTGACAGTGTGTTGCGGCAGCTGTCGCAGTTGCCGGCAAAAAAAGCTTCTGAGAGCTTTTCCGAACAACCACAGACAAAAGTGTGTGATCACAGAGAATGAAGGAAAGAAAGAAAGAAAGAACAACAACAACCACTGCCACTTCTAAGGAAGATGACAGATGACGAGCAGCAGTGCCAGGCAGACAGACACTATTGAGTAGTAGTGCAAAGGCTGCTGCTATTCAAGGAATGTCCGACAATTGTTCTTCTCCTTCTGCGACCTCACTGACGCCAGCCAGTCACCCAGAGATATATCTGCCGCTTCTGCAAAAAGCAAAATAATGAAGAAGAAATAGCAAAACTTTTTTTTCGCTCCTCGTACAGTGGCAATCCTCAAGTTTTGAAAGGAAAAGCTCAAGTTTCAAGTGAGAGAAAGAGCAGCCGTTGGGCTGCCACTTTTCTCCTACTTCTTTTTCCTTCTTTCTTTTGCCACTGTTATAAACAAAAATGACGACTAAGGCCACCACCACGACCACCACCACCATTCAATTGGCAGCAACGATTGAACAGTGGCAGGCGAGGCGTCAAGTGGAGTGCCTGTTCATAAGACCGTCTTATCGAGAGGATGCGGTGCAATGCATGCGAGAGAAAAATGTATACAGTGTGGAGATCACTGTACAAAGTGTACAACATTTGTCATACTATTCATGACGGCCTGAAGAACTGGAGATGCTGGCGTGCCTTGTTTCGCACTGGCAGAACTCTCACTCATTTACTCAAACGAAAGCGTACAAAGGCGCCCGTCGCAGTGCCTATCTGTGTATTTATACCGTGGTGGAAGGTGGTAGAAGGGGCACATTACAGACACCAGCACACACACTTCATCCTTCACCTTGATCGTGTTAGTCCCAGCGAGCAGTGAGCAGCTCAGCTGTGAGCACATGTTGGGCGCGTGCATATATTTACAAGTGTGCTTTGCCTGGTGAAAGAGGGAAACCTGAAAAGGGGGGAGAGAGAGAGAGACAAATGGCAGTGAAAAATGGAAAGTAATGCTGATGATGCCGTAGTAGCATCATCATTCAGTTCAGCGGCGCAGACAGCTCAAGTGAGAGCGACGGCGAATTGCCGATTATGCCATTTTGTACAACTGTGCGGGGTACAGCACAACACAATGCCACACAGCAAGTGCCTTTCACACAGTCCTCCACCATCTTCATCTCCTCCTGCGTCTGTTACTGCATCATCTGCATCGGCATTGTAACGTGTCGCATATTCTCTATCCCCTCTTTAATGTGTGCAGAGAATTAGAGTGTGTTGCCGCTGATGTGACAGTGTCACCGCAAAAGTATTCTGCACAAATGACACAAATGAGGAGAAAGAAAGAGCGGCTCAGAGTATACTTCTGCAGCAATCGGCAAATCTCACCAGCTACTCAACCTCGACTTGAAAGGCAGCGAGAGAAAGTTCGCTGCACAGTTGAGAGCTCACCACGAAACCAGGCGCTGTCAAATGAGCAACGGTGCCCTTCTTAGACACAGCACATTTTGCAAAGGATTCTAGTGTGTCGACAGTGCGCGACAGTGAGTGAGCTTGATGAGCGCATAAGCATTGTGAGCCAACTATTTTTTTTGTCAAGCACAGCAACTTTGCACACTGTGCCTGTGTATGACAGTATTGGTAATTACTTCCAATTATATGTTGCCGCCAAAGAGTGCGGTGCTGGCAACACAGATTTTGGCCATTACGAAAGTCGCTGGAGTGGGAGAAGGAGAAGAAGGCGCTCGGGTTGTAAGGAGATTTGCACTTTTGATTACCTCACCGAGGACGAAATGGATAAGGTAAACAGAGAAGCAAAGAGTGAATGGGAGCAGTTGTCAATGTACCTTTGATCGACTGGTGGTGATGATGAATTAGCTGGAGCAGTAGAGGTTAGGTTTTGTTCTGGTTGAGCTGGGGAATGATAGCGGGTACGAACATGACCGGTTGATATTTGATTTAGCTGATAGGGGACGATGATTTAGTGAGTGCAAGATGAAGTGAAAGAAAGACGATTGACGATGATCACTTCGGAGGATGATGGCAAGAGGCGATTGTTGATGGTTGCTGGGGGTGATGTTTACGTTTGTTCCCGACGATGTGTGTTGATGTTTGATGATCACGATGTCTCCGAATGCTCGGTTGCGACACAATAAAGCCAAGTGCAGTGTCAGTGTCTGGTGGCGCCCATGGAACGGCTGTATATGGAAAAAAGAACTGGCAGCCGAGCAGAACAACCTACTGCTGGACAACAACAGGCGCAGGGCGAATGCTGATTCCAGTGAAGAAGGAGAAGAAGAGGGCTGAAGTGTGCGCTGGTGTGGCCACGACTTCGAGAGCACTTCGAGGACGAGTGGCAGTCGCAAGTGGACAGCAGCAGCAAGCAAGCAGTTACTCAGTCAGCAATGTTGGTTGTCTTCAGTTGTTAGGAGTTGTTGTTTGCAACTCTCCTTCTCCCGTTCTCACTCTCCGTGTTGTTGCCATCACATTGAGTAAGTGTAAGAGAGACGGAGGGAGAAAGAAAAAGACTAGGAAGAAAGTAGTGGAAAGAGTAGGGAGAGAAGGCGCGACTGAAGTCACTGCAGACACAGGGAAGACTTGGCGCCCGGAGGATCAGCAAACAGTTCAGTTGGGCAGCTAGGCCCGTGTGGATACACTAGGTGGAATGGACTGGAGCACCATCAATCCGCGGAATCTGTGGGGACGCCCGAAGAGAAGGAGAATCTTCTTCTACCAGAAAGAAATAAATCGCAATCGCTCTCACTCTCTCTCTCCCTCTGTTTTTGTCTGGCAGCGCAGCGTGTTCAGTAAAGCGTCCGCAGTGACTCAAACATTTGGGCGCCACTGGCGCCTGCCTGGAGAAGCAGAAGCGGGAGTGAGAGTGGAAGAAGGGAATGTGCAGTGTTCACTTCTGCCGGTACTACTCACTGCTGCTGCTGCTGCACCAGGAGGATCCAAAACAAGCATCCAAAACAGAGGCACACGTACACTGCACGCCTGTATAGTTACGCCGTCGATAAATTCAATCGCAATCACCACTGTATACACAACTCTGTACACACAGGAGGACTTCGATCACGCAAAGTACGAGGAGCTGCAGCAGGAGGACTTTGTCTCCGCCGATGAATGGCGACGACCGGTGTTGTGGTTGTGAGTTGCATCAACTCTGGTCGATTGCAGGCGGTACAGGTAATGGCGCAATTTGACGCGTCGCCGTTCGAGGACGCTTTTTAATGCCTTCTCATTATGCAGCTGACTGACTGGTGGTAGTGGTGGTGGCCCATTAAAGTTTTTTCCCAGAAGAGCGTTCAATGTTTATGGCGCAGCTCTGTCTTCCTCCTTTTTGTTTAATTGCTAGAGGAAACCACCAAACTGGTGATAGTAATGTTGTTGAACTAGTTTTACTGCACTTTGTTAGGACAACACACACACATTGCTTGTAGACATTGGAGGACACGACGGTAACGTCTGCGAAGTGAAAGTCTGTACAATTCCTGCTTGTAGAATTGTCGCAAGTGAGGATGTGTAAAGATTCGGAATTGTTGGATGGCAAAAATGTGAATTCGAAAAAGTTTGGCAGGTAGTTTATTAGCAGATGCAAGCAGAGCTTTTCCGGAGTAGCTTGTTGTCATCTCACTACCATGGTACACCTAAAAAGATGGTCTGTTCTAAGAGCTACCACCATCACTACCACCACCACCACCGGACTTGTTCTCACTGATGATGCCAATGAGCTACTTTCGTCGATTGTGGTCATTACAGTGCTGATTGTAGGTAGGTGTCGGAAAGGGAGTCACCAGCGAACATCTGTGTAGTAACATCATTCACATCGACAGTGGCCACTGCCGTGCTGTGCTGTCTGTGCACTTCCCTCTACGCCGTCGTCGTCGCCCCTGCCGTCAACTACTGTCTGACGGTGACGAGGTGCCAGCGTCGGTTCGGCAGGGCCACTGAGGTCTCACTGAAGCGAAGCAGCATCTTCAGCAGTCGAGGTAGGCGACTGCACGGTTTTCGCAGTCTCTCCTGGAGCATCAATCACGACCAGAGTCCTCCCTGTCCGACCAGTGAGTATCGTCTGAAGCTCCTTCGTAGTCGTCCCTTTGCTGCCCGTAATCTTGGCCCGAAAGGAGCAGCAGCAGCATTACTGCCGCAGTCACCCTCACCACCACAATCACCGCCATCACCGCCCTCTTCACAGCTGGGCAAGGTGGTTCCAATGGCGCCGCACTCTGCCGCAGACCACACTGGACCGTACATGCCGGCACTGAAGTTCAGCTGCAGCAGTAGTAGTACCACGACATCGACGACATCCACACCAATCACCAGCCCTAGCCCCATTTTGGAAGGCAAATCATTAGTGCCCGCAACTTGGACGGTGGACATTGCCTCATTTGAGGAAAGTGGTCTCTCGCTGAAGATGAACTCTCCGGAGACGCAGCCTCGTCAATCACTGTAACCATCGAGTCGAGTGTAGTATTAGTAATTTTTCTAAAAAGAACTAAATTAAAATGGGATAAAACTGTGTGTTGTTGTCCAAGAAAAAAGCTTACTCAATCGGGAATTTCGCGCAATAGGAGAGCCCGGTAGCACAGAATAAAGTTGAGGAACATGATTGGCATTGTAATTTCAGAGTATGTCAGGTAGATGAGGCCGTTCATTTTGTTGATGACCATGACTTTGGTGGTAAACAAAGTGGCGATTCGCAGAAAGGAGAAGAAAGCACGAGCAACTGCCTTCTTTATTTTGCCCGTCTGCAGCTGACGTATGAAAACGATCATGCAGAAGAGGGCCGAAGTAATGTCGAAGATAAAGAGCGGACTAAGGACCGTCCACCAGGTGAGCAGGTGAAAGGACGACTCGGTTATCAGTTTGACAGTTAGCAGAAAGGTCGTTCCAGTGACGGCCACCAGAAAAAGGAACACTTCGAATGGGCTAAAGTAAATAAACGTAGAAAAGTCCTCCCAATCGTAGAACATCTTGAAGATTTTGACTAGATAAAGTAGTAAAGTTCTGCAATGAGAAAACAGCTAATTATTCAATCAAATTAGTACAGCAAAATATTGCAAATAAAAATGCAAACCTGAAACACTCGAAGGGAGAACCAGAATGAGAATGCGCCAAGAGACCGCTCAAAAAATAAACAAAAAAATGTGCCAGCGCACAAAGAACGTACAGCACAGAGAATATTCTCGATTTGAATCATCGGCGCTGCCTATTTGCAGTTGAAGTCTTAACAATTGATTAGATATGATACAGTTAAAAGTCTAAAGATCAACCTATATAAAATAAAGCGGATAAATAAATCAAAGATAAACCAACATATCACAAAAGAGAGATATGGGACAATGACTGGATGAGGGGAGGAGGTGAAATGTGTGGTCACTGGTCGGAGGAGATTAAAGCAAATATCAAATTTGGTCACGCTGTATTATTTTCGTCATCAGTACTGGGAGATCTGGAAGAGCGACGCACCCGTGGATGCAGCAGTACGTCCTTCCTCGACCTTCCTAGCTCACAGAGCGGCCGATCAAAAAGCACTTCAATTTCTTCCAGTGACTTTCCCTTCGTCTCCGGGAGAAAAACGTAAAAGGTCAGCCAGCCGACGAGGGCAATGCCAGCGTAGAGGTAGTAGACACCGTGGTTGGTCAGCACTTGACCCAGACTGAGAAAGGTCAGCGAGACGAGCAGGTTGAAGGCCCAGTTGAAGGAGGTGCTGATGCTGCAGCAGATGCTCCTAGCCCACAGTGGGTAGATTTCCGATGTGTACGTCCACTGTAGGAGGAATAAGGAAATGAATAAATAAAGTAGATGATCAATAAAAAATGAGCACTCACCGGCATCGGGCCCATCCCGGGAGCAAAGAAGAAGAGGTAGAGCATCAGCCCTGCCAGTGTCATCCAGCTGTAGCTACTAGGGCACCAGTTGTTGGCCCAGACCATGCCAGCAGAGGTGCCATTGCTGCACAGCGAACCAGACTCCGCAGAGTGCAGTGGATCGCCTGGATCCACCAGAAGACAAGTTCCGTTCAGCTGTGGTCCACTGCCCACTCTCATCGACCTCTGCAGACCATCGAGCAGTATCGACTGACCGCCACCTTTCTCGTCGAAGCAGAATCCGCACATCTTCGCCTTCAGGCAGTCATTGCAGCTGTTGACAGCCGAGCAGACCGACTGGTTGGCCGTGTGGAAGGCAATCGCCGGCGAGTTGTTCTCCGCCAGCTGAAAGCCCACGCCGAGAAGGAGCAGCGCGAAGATGACGCCAAAGAGGCTGGTGAGGATGAGCGGCCGCCGACCGAGGCGCTCCACCAGGGCCAGTCCGAGGAAGGAGAGGAGAAAGTTGACCGAGGCGGTGGCCGCAGACAGCCAGACGGCGGTGCTCTTGTCGTGGACGCCGCTCATCTGAATGATGGTGGCGCTGTAGTACATGACGGTGTTGATGCCCGCCAACTGCTGGAAGGTCATCAGCAGACAGCCGACCAGGAGAGCGCGCCGCACTGCCGGCGTCCGCAGAATGCGCCCCAAACTGGAGCTCTGCTCCTCTTGCTGTGACGCCAGACAGCTCGACCGGATGCTCTCGTACTCGGCGTTGATCAGCCCCGGAGAGGTGTTGGCGCGGAACTTCATCAGCGAGAGGTAGGCCTCGTCGTAGTGGCCCTTCGAGATGAGCCATCGCGGCGACTCGGGCAGGAAGATGAAGAAGAGCAGCTGAAGGGTGGAGGGCACTGAGGCGATGCCCAGCATCCACCGCCACCCGTGCACCGGGTCAGAGCTGAAGACGCCGGCGAGGATGCTGGCGATGAACTGGCCAAAGCTGTGGAGAAAATAAGGAAGAAATAATCAGTAAAAACCACCACAGGATAAGAGAGCACACACGTACGTTATAAAGCAAACATTGATAGTGACGAGCTTTCCCCGGAGCTGCACTGGAGCCACCTCGGCAATGTACACTGGAATGACCATCGACGCCAGGCCAATGGCGATGCCCACGGTGAAGCGGCCCACCAGGAGCACTTCCTTCGACTGCGCCAGCGCCATCATGAAGCCACCCACGGTGAAGACGCCACTGGCGAGGACAATCACCCACTTTCGGCCGAAGGCATTTGTTAGTGCACCGGCGCTCAGGGAAAAGATCCAAGCGGCGAGAATCGTTGCCGAAACAATCAACTCCTGCCAGAGGTTGCTCAGCTGAAAGTAGTCTCTGAGTGAGTGGAGAAACGAGTTAAGAGAATGTTGTTCTATAAACTCAAAAATTCGAACCTGATAAAGACCATGGCGCCTGAAACGATGCCAGTGTCGTAGCCAAAGAGGAAGCCGCCAATTGCCGAAAGCACCGTGACCAGGTAGATAAAGACACTGTGGTGCGATGAGCTCTCTGCTTCGGTGTCATGTTTCAGCAGGAGCGGATCCTTTTCATTGTTTACCCTATCGTCTTCACTCTCCACTTCGCCTCCCTCACGTGCCATGGGAAATCGAGTGATAATGTCGTCGATGATGTCGTTGTACCGGGACAGGTGTTCAGATGTGTCCTCCTCATATGTGCTTCTACTGGTTGAACTGCCCACCGGTTGACTGTTTACGTTTTGTCTTTGTGCCATTTTTATGTTCAGGTTGGGTCACTTTTACTCATCTGATTTTGGGGAATGTTTGTTGAGATTATCGAAAATCGAAGATGTTGTTGTACACGTTTGTAGTCCAGTTTCTGTAGATCACTTCTTTTTGTTTTGACAAAAGATGGGACGCCCCCGGAGTACTGATCGGCTGCTGGTCGATAGCCTGAATGGTCGATAGCATTCGGCGGTGGCCACTCTGGTATGGCTGGTTGATCACAGTAGATACTGATCCTCGTCGTTGTCTGCTGATTACTGCCAATGGCAAATCACCAGCTGATGGGGGGAGATTGCGGAAAAGTACCGCCAGATATGATTGCTTTGCGAATTTGGCTTTACTTGGCTTGCTGAATGAATTTGGCTAAACGATTTGGCTGGTGATTGAAACCATTCACGAGTGAATTCCCACTGGAAGAGGCATCAGTGACTGTTTGTGGTCATCAGAGGATCATTACTGCCTTTTTGACTGTAACCTGGACAATGGAAAAAAAGTATTAAAAATAGCCAGTAAAGTTCTTCATGCACATTACCTGTTTATCCCTTTCATTTTCTCTCCCCTCCAGTCTCCATCTTGTGTTTCCTCGGTTTCATTCGGCGCAGCTTTGTTCTCTCGTCCAGCACAGAGACAGTTGTCAAAAGCGGCAACCACTGGATTGAGTGTGGCAGCCAACAACAGTGTGGAAACCTGTTTTCCAGTGCGCAACAGTTGGCGGCAGCGGCAACAACAGCTGTTTCTCTCCAGTGCTCAGACAGTTTGACAAGTGCACCGATTGCATCGTACTTGTAAAGGCAGCTTGAGCAAGGCAGGAAATCTGGTGCACTTTGTTTTGGCTTTGCAGATCTGCTTTTATTAAACAAACCCTTCCTCTTTAGCGGGTTTTCAGTTGTTGAGAATGTAAGAATTAATAAAAAAATTGCAAGAGGAGGGGAAGGTGGGTGTTAAAACATGAGATAAGAACAGTGTAACTGTAGGTAAGAAAATTAAATAAATAAGATAAGATAAAATAAGAGTAAAAAGGTGCAACTGAACTATACTGAAACTACTCAAAGTCCTTCCACTTGTTCAGCCAGATATGGTTGGGCGTGATGTTCTCCTGGTTATCCACGTGGCCTCCACTCGAGCTGTGACTTGGTTGCGGGGTCACATAGTCGGAGACTCGGCTGATCATGCAGTTACAGAGATCGTTGACGCGGTACCGTCGCATGAACTGCTCACCCTTATCGCTCTGCTCCTGGAGCGCCTTCAGTTGGCTCGCACAAATGACGCTAGTGTTGTTGTGGTGTTGCTGTTCTTGGAAGTGTTGGTGCGCTTTCATCTGCTCGCTATTGGTGATATCGCCCAGCTTGACTCGATAGCTGCCCTCCTGCTGCAGCGACTCGAAGTGATCCTTACCACTTTGGCAGGTGTTGATGCTTATGGCGTCCCAGTCTAGCTCCTCTTCAGTGCGCATATCACACGTCTCGCACTTGTCGCTAGCCTTGTCCAAAGTCTCAAAGTCCATGTCCATCACTTCAGCCGATTCTTCTTCGGCAGCATCAGCAGTGCGTGAGTTCTCCATCGCCTGATCCTCGTAGATGGTGAACGGCCGTGGGGCGGTCTTGATGCAGTAGGTTCCCATCTTTGGGCTGCTAAAGTCTAACCGGGTGCCCTTGACGGCAGTTTGCTTCAACGCCGCGGCCGCAGCCTCTTTCGCCGCCGCCACCGTCGCCACTTGAAGAGGTTTCGAGCTGAGAGTCTTCTTTCGAAGGATGGTCATCATAAATTGGCGTTTCTTCCCGAGGACCGTCTTCATGGCATTATGCGTCAAGTGCTTGCCGATGTAGACGTCGGCGGCGAAGAGGCGATCACCTCGTTGAATGCCCAGTCGTTCTACCAGCGAGTTGGGGCGGACGGCCTTGACGATCGGGTAGCGGTGCTTCCAGTCACGGGTGACGATGAGGCCCAGCGGCTCGCCGTCCTTCAGTTTAATCCGGAGGTGCATCATATCGTACTTGAGCTTCATGGCGGACGACAAGGATGGCTATTGAAGATGATGAGGAGGGGCGATGGTGGTGGTGGTGGTGGTGGTGGAAGTAAAACAAGAGAGAACAGAGGTAAAAGAGCTAATGCCGAGAGCGAGGTGATGCAAGACGGCTAGCTTTTATAGCTGCCGAAACCGTTGTCGAGCACATGACCCACTCAAGTTCAGGTAGCTGTGATTGTGCAGCAGCACCAGCTTGAGCAACGACAATAAATCTGCAGCACACCCGATTCATTCGGTCGTTTGACTGTGACAGCTGGCGAGACCTGTGAGAGAATTTGACCGAGACACGTGCCGTTTATTTGATGACTCCCAGTTTGTGAATGTAGTGGTAAAGTCGTACGCCCCTTCTCCGGCCATGACGCAGCAGCCAGTAGAAGAAGGCGACGTAGAGAAGCACCAGAAGAAGGGCGACCACCGTGAAGGCCACACTTGGTGTCCACTGGCGCTCCTCTTCACCTTTCGAAGAAGATCGGTCCACGGAGACCACTGTGGTCGCCTGTGGAAGGTGCACCACCTCCTCCGTCAGGTAGAAGTGGGCGGCGCCAACAGTGAAGGAGACGATCGCCGTCAGCAGACCATAGCCAAAGGTCTTCATCAGGTAGGCGAGCACTTCCTCATCACGGCGCGGGTGGTGGTGGTGGTGTTTCGCAGCCCTTGCAGCACGGATGGAACTTGCAATGTTGCCAAGAAGCTTGCCCAGACCTTGGGATCTATTGTACACATGCATTGAGCACTTGGGAACACACTTTGATTGGGGAAAATCCGCAACCTCACCCACACACACACAATTGGTAAGTCAAATCATCAGGTTTATCTTAAAAACAAAGTTATTGGTATTACTGATAATGTTCTAAAATAAAATGTACAAAATAAAAGTTCTACTGATAAGCAAGTCAAAAAGCTGGTGCGCGGTTGGTCGACATTTTCCTCAAGAAGTTTGTTGCATGCTTAGCGAACGCTGTTCAGAAACTGAACCTCCTCGCCGCGAATGAGCAAGTTCTTCCCCAGTTTCGTCTCTACTTTGTCCTGCAAAATGGTAAAAAGTAAGAATTTTATGTAAAACCACAGCAGACAAATAAATGCACTCACCTTGATCATGCCTGCCTTCTCAAAGGCCGTGCCGCCGCAACCCTTGCACGCCTTGTCGGGCATAAACTTGTTCAGCGTATAGGTGCGCGTCTTGCAGCTCTTGCAGCTGAAGAAGCGCTTCTTCGCCTGGTGAAAGTCTACCTCGTGGCCCTTCGACTTGCAGAGGTCACTCTGCGAGAAGGCGGTGTACTTGCAGGCAGTACAGGTGACCACCTTGGCGGTCATCGAGTGCGCCTCAATCATCCGGCTCTCCATGCGCTCCTTCTTCTCCAGCCGCCCAAAGTACTGCTCCTCCAGTTCGCTCTCCACCTGCTCGGCCAGGTGCTGGTTCACCGAGGTCCGCTTCATCGTCGCCTCGATGAAGGCCGCCCTCTCCTTTGCCTTTGCCCGTTCCGCGGTCTCCTGCTCCTGCCGAAGCTCGTCATTCGACTGCAGCACACAGGAGTTGACCCGCTTGAGAATGTTGGACAGCTTTTTCGCCTTTTCGCTGGCGGCACTGGCTGAAACAACTGTTGCTGCTGCTGCACTGACTTTCGGTGTCACTTTAGAGGAGGTGGCTGAAGGAAGGGGTTTGTTTTTTAGAATCTCGATTGCCCTCCGCTTGGCAGCACTCATCTGGGAGGAGCTGACGTCCAGTTCGATTGTTGCGCCACGTTTGATGCCCTTGGCCAGCATTGGCGAAGCCTTTTCAGCGGACGGTTTTGAAGCGCTCCCCTGACTGCTGCCGCCGCTACTGGTAATGTTCCGATCTTTAAGTTTGTCGAAAAACTCTTTAAACGATGAAGGTGAGTTTGTGGGCAGTGCTCTACTAGGCGTGTTAAACGATGATGGCTTTGAAGTGCTTTTTGGCGTGTTTTGTAAAGTCGTAAACTGGGAGAGGTTCCGCGCAGCAATGGAAATGGGATTGCTGATGGCCTTCTTCAGCGTCTCACCTTCCAGCTCACGCTTCTTCGCCAGTTGCTGCTTATTGGTGCTCTTCAGCTCAAGAACAATGTTCTTCTGGTTCAGTGCAACGTTTGGCGTGAAGTTGTTACCAAAGTAAAAGTCATCGGGCTCTTTACTGGAGAAGTTTGACTGAATTTCCGGCCGCTTAGAGCTGAATTTGCGATAGGCGTTTTTGATGTGATAAAGGCAAAACTCGTCTTCTGCCTTGGTGATCAGATTGCCGCACACTTGGCCATCCTTTCGCTGTGCCTTACAGTAACCCATGTCCTTAGAGGTGCCAATGTGCAGCAACTTATCAGGGTCGTTCAGAGTTAGCGAGCAGAGTTCGGAGTTCTTGCCTTTTCCTTTGTACTCTTTGTTTTCACTCATGATGGTCGCGTTGAGAAGTCCAATGACGGACCCAAGCGGCAGTTTCCAGTGCTTTTCATTGCTCTTTCCAAACAGAAACAAACTGGCGTAGTTCTCCGATTTCAGGTCACTCAGCTTCCAAAGCGAGTATTGATTTCCATTTTTGCTCACTTTGGTGTCCTTTCCCACGACAATGCCCATGGTGACCCAGTCATCATCTACATCGTTTGTCTTCTTGTTGATGTGCGACTTGATCAGTGACATTTTCACCATTTTCCGGCCTTGCATCAGACTGGTGAGCTCATCGCTGGACACCAGAGGATTGATCATGTTAATGCCCGAGAAGGCCTCTCTGATGACTTTGGCATTTTTACTATCAGTTGCAGCATCCACGAGGTTTTTGTTTATTGACTTCCAGTTGTCTAGAAAAAGGTGATTATGAGTAAAAAGTCAAATCAATCAAACAAACAAAATACCTCTAGTTGCATTGTTGTTGGCTCGAAAATTGCCTCCGCCGTTGCGATTGATGTTGCACGATTGAGAGGCATACTGCTTGAAGAGTTTCTTCCCCTCCACCGACAGATTTTCATCATCACTAAAGCCCTCATTGTCGCTCACTTCACCAAACAAGTCCGCTGAAGAGAAAGCCATAGAAACGGGATGACCAAAAAAGGTTGAAGGTTTCAGCAGACGAGGCCTGGCTGGAGGATGCAGCGAAAAGGTAAACAACAAAAGGAAGAACACGTTTTGGCGCGGATTTGAGGTGTCAAACTATTCCGCTAGATGGCAGATTCAGTCACAAATCAAATAAAAAAATGATTTGATTTTGCCAACTCTGACTTTTATCAAAAACGATTTCACTGAATTGTTTTTATGACTTAAAATTATCTTAACTGTAAGCAAGTTTTGTGGTCAGTCCAACTTAGGCAAGGTAAGGCAAGTCCATTTTCTACCGAATAATTTGATCTGTCCAATCGATTGCTTTTCTTAAACATATTCCCGCATTCCCCTTCAATTTCCATTCAAATGATCGCCTCATCTGCTATCACTGTGATTGTGCAACGGTGGCCATTTTCAATTTTCAGTGCCATCTCGCTCGCTTCGAACACCATAAAAGTAAATGGTGTTTTAGAAGCGGCAGGCAGGCAGGCAAAGTGCCGCAAAATCAATTTACACTCTCGGTCTCTTCCTCTGTGCGAGGCAGTTGTTGCCGGGCAATCGGCAGCAAATCTGACTGTTAGATCAGAGCAAAGAAGAGACAACTTCTTCTTCTCCTTCTTCTTCTGGCAACGACTTTGCAGCACATGAACCAATCGTCGCACCGTTTTCGACTGTCCCTCTTTCTCTCTCTGTCTTGCCGTTGGTGTCTAGTTAAAAGTAATTTAATTTAATATTGGCCTATCTCGTATTGCCATTGTGATAATGTTATTTTATTTTGCGTGCATTTTTACGGTTACTTTGCTGCGCGCTACTTTGCGGTGGCTGCCGCTTTCATTTCTCCCTCTCTTTCATTTGCCACCGTCCATTTGGGCAAGTGCATCGTGCGCTAAAGTCGTCGTCGTCGTCGGTGGACTCTCTTTATCGCCATATCCGGCTTAGATTGTCATTACGATTATTGTTGCCGGTTGTCGCTGTTCAGGAGAAGGAGGAGGCGGCAGTGCAGTCGGGCCCGACGCCCGACCAAGCAAGCAAGCACTGCTGCGGCCGCTGTTGGCGAACCATTTTTGCGGTGAATTCTGGCGTGTGCCAGTTCTTGCCCCCTCCATTGCCTTCTCACTCTAAAAGGCTGCTGGTAGTGAAGCCGGAAAGTGTGAATCGCACCGCAACATCGGTACAGGGCTATTCAGGCTAACTCAGATCTCCGAAACTTCTCAGTGTGTGCAGCCGATCATCAAATTCATAATAAATACATTTGTTGTGTAAATTTAAAATACCATTATCGAGGGAAAGAATAAGGGAGAGGGAAAGCAGCACTAGCAGCAGCAGTCGTTCTGGCAGGCGGACGGCAATCATAATCTAAATTTGTCGCCATATTGAAATCGCCCGTTTGCCCATTCGCCACCGCAAACGATTGCTTCTTACTTTTCTCTTTCTGCTTACTACAACTACTGCCATCGCTTTCCTTCCTCCCCTCGATTTTGATTCCTTAAGTGAAACGCCAAATTGATAATGATAATAATGTGTGTGGTGCCTACTACGCCGAATGCACAGTTTGTGGATTTGCATCAATTTGATTTTCACAGTTCTTTCCTTCTTTCCCTCACGGACCGCTAACTGTAGGCAATTCTCTCTCCCTTTCTCTAACATTTGCTGATGTTTAAAGTGATTCTCGTTTTCTGTTTCCATTTTTTATTATGTCTTTTCTTCAGCACTAGGTGCTAACACTGGTGGTGGTGCTGGATAAACGATTCACAGAATTCATAGAAGCGGAAGTGTGTGTGTTGTGCTAGTGTGAGCGAGTGAGTTAGTCAGAAACTGAACACATACACACACACCTGCTAGCAGTTGATGCAGTTGGCCAGTGGCCAGTCTTCTTGAAACTATAAAGCGATCTACAGCTGTTGTGGTGCAGCAGCAGAGAGGATTGTGTCTTGTTACATTTTAGACAGCTTTTTAATGCACTAGTCTTTATAGCTGAAGAAAACCATCAGCACCACCACCACCACCATCATCATCATCTCCATGGCCATCATCATTGTTTGGCTCTCTCTGTCTGCAAGTTGCCTCCATCGATATTGCACCGCGCAGCACACACAGTGTCCATCATCGTCTGGCTGCGATTGCGGCCACTGCTCTCTCTCGCTCCCTCGCTCCCCTTCTGATCGTTTCTCATCTTTGGCTGATGTGTCTTTTGCACAATCTGCCTACCTCATCTCTGGTTGTTAGTGTCCACCACCACCATCAAGCTGGGCAATGCTGTTGTTGCTGTTGCAGCACAACAGTGCTTATGTGGCTGCTGATAGCAATCAGGTGCACCATTTTATATCGAGTGAGCATCACGGCGATTTGCAGCAGTCAACTCAACTTGGTACTGCTGAGCACCCTACGGCCATTCATAAAAAGACTCATAGTCGCATTACCGGCTCACTGTTTCTCTCTCTCCCTCAGTGTTTTAGACTGTCTCGTCTGTCATCTTCAAGTCTGCTTCTTTCTTTTCTTTCTCATGATCAGTGCTCATAAGAACATTTGAAACAGTGGAAGTTCTACCTGAGATGGAAGCTTTTTTGCTTTGTAGAAAGTCTGCCAGCTCGCTCTACCTTTGTTTGGTTTGCTTGTTTTTCTGTTTCTTCTGTACAAATTAGTTAGTCCAGGTCTGGTTGAGCTGAAGTGTCCCCTGAATTTCACTGTGTGTGCACTATTAATCGAAACTAATAAAAAGTGTGTCCCCTTACTTGCTCGCTGTGATCGTCGTGATACACTGAAGATAAGAAAGTGGCAGCAGTCCCGGCGCTTGATCCTCAGTGATGGCCACAGGTTGACTACCTTTAGAGAGGCACACTTCACAACGATGATAATGATGCTGATGATGAGTACACTAATAAAACACACAAAGCCATCTTGTGCGTGTGTGTGCGTTCGTTTTGAAAACACAAAAACTGTAGCAATGACCAGCACTGCAACCCTGATGATGTCGTTCAGATAAAGAAGTATGTTCTGGCAATGGCCCTTCTTGTCCCCTGTCCAAGTCAATAGTAGACGATCTATAAAAAGGTTAGCCACAGTTTGCTCACCATTTAATTGGCTTCAGTGTGCCGTACTGGTGCACACTGCGCCCGGTGCACCCGGTGTGTGTGGCCAGTGGGCTCCGGCAACAGATGACGAGGCGCGATAGGGGATCACGATAGAGGGAACCAGAGAAGGCTAACGATGCACACCAGAGATGGACATGACCGCGACCATAGTGGTCAACCTGACTTTTGCCTCTGCCTGGAGATCATAACAATTAGTGCTTTGTGGAGGGAAGGGAAGAAAACTGCATCCACTGACATTTTTGTTGCTTTTTCTTTTTCTTCCTTCTTCTGCCAGTGACTCTCCAAACTTAAAGTGATTTTTTATATCTGCCATTTGTCGCGGCCATTGTTTTTTCTTGCTCGTTCTCTCATCTGGTGTCATTGCACTGATCAATTGCCTAGATTGGCAAGATGCTGTAGGGAAGAAGAGAAGAAATAAGCAGTAAAAAAATTGAAATGTTCAATAAGTCGTTTGCTGAATATTAGATTGCATCCTTTAACCCTTGCACTTGAACTGTTGCCTTTTACAGTGAACTCTAGGTGTCAGGAAACAAAATGCAATGACAGCATCTTCAATCAAGTGCTACCTGCATTTGAAATCACACATCCTCTTTATCATTTATTTTTAATTACTATTGCTGGTAATTGAAACTGCCCACACACAGTTTGCTTGCTGTAATTGATTCGAGCCATCAACAGGCATCAGCGACTGTGCAGTTCAGTTTTCTAGCAGCAACAGCAGCAGCATATGACAATGTTTGCCTTTATTATTTTGGCAAATGGATTTATGCCATTACAGGCAAATGCTTTGCGGTGCACTATCGACTTGTCCTTCCTCCTGTACTTTAAGCGACTTAATATTATTATAACGATGGTTTTATGCTATACACCTCTGCCGAGTGGATGCACCTTATTTACACTTTACAGCCTGAGCGGTGTTGACGATTAGTGTTGGCGCGGTGTTTAGTTAGTTGGTGGCAATCAAGACAAGATAAGCTCGGAACAAAATAAAAAGCCAACACAAACATGTAAATTAGCCGAGTAAAGTATAAAAGTAACTTGTAGTAGGCTGTTGATCTCCGCCACGTTTTTTGTGGTAATTTTGTGCCTTACTTAGCGTACATGGCGTACTTTTTACCTGCCAAGCATGTGATGTTCAGTTTTGCACGCTCACACACAAACACACCTTCAAGTGTGCGACAATCTTTATGAGTTTCACTTGACTAATTGACATTGACTTTTTCACTGGCCAGGTGATGATGATCGTCGACGACGATTACCGTCAGCTTTCTCTCCTCTCTTTCTTTTTTTTCACTCAGGCGGTGCTGATTTGTACAAGGATAATGTGCGCACCTGTGTGTGTTTGTGTGTTTTGACTCTGAATTTGGCTGAATTTCTAAAGATACGCACTAACAAAGTACAGTACTCATTTGTATGTTTGTCAATTAAATTAAAAGTGCTAAGTGGCACGAGCACTGTCTGTCTCTCTGTTTCTGTCCATCTGTGTTTGTGTGTGTGTGTACTCTGTTGAACACTTGATGGTTAAGCCAGCGATTTATCGATGGGTGAGTGCTGAATGAGCTAGGGTGTTAATGGTAATGCGATGGACAGATAGACGTGAAGAGGACGTGCGGAGGTGGTCGTCGTCGTCGTCTTGTGCTGAGGATGATAATGCTGCTGATGCGCTGATGGCACTCACTCTGATGAGCACCACAGCAAAGTTTAAGAAACTTAGTTTGTGCCTCCTTTTCTTTTAGTTTAGTTGCTGTTTGTGGACCCAAAGGAGTAATAGTGGCTTCCGACTAGTCAAATGCTGCTGCTGACCAGTGTACAGTGGACGGGTGAAACCGACTGCGACAGTTCGGTCAAGCGGAAAGGCAAACTGATGTTGCAAAAAATACTGACTGAAGCACCGTTTTCACAAACACTCACACACAAATGATGCCTGTGTGGCATCAGCATTTGCATACGATTCATAAATCATCGCCTGAATGGCTTCCTTCCTTGAACAGCAACAGCAGCACATCATTGCATTGCTAATTTAGTTTTGTCACTTTAGAGCGGCAGCACACACACAGTCAAACACCGACAAACTCTCAATGCTCAAACTCTTCTTTGATTCTTCTTTTTCTTCTTCTTTTCCGCCGTCGCCTTCTTCTCGCTAATTAGCTAGCTCCTGAATCCGGACATCAAGAGTACATTTGCAGCGCTCGAAGCACAATGTGTCGTAATATCGAGCCCACCGACACTAAAACTGACGCCAAGGCAGAAGAGCAAACACGCACACAAACAGTTCTCTGCAGTTGCTTTCTTCTTTCATCTCTCACATTCTAGTCCTAAAACGGTCCCGAGGAGTTCTTCTGCCGAACATCAAACTGCTGAAAAACTCTCAATTCTTATTGACCAAGGTTGGAGGTTGGGGAACACCTTTTCGATGGTTCCCCAGAGGGCCAAAGTAGTTTTCATGTTATGCAAATGGCTTCACTGTAGCTCTGATTTGGCTGACTGTTCTTGGGCACTGGGCCGTGCGGACGCTGACCGGCACCTCATTGTCAGTGAGTGAACGCTGTTTGTCTGTGTACCTCGTACTTTGTTCTCGGTGATGCTTCGGCGTTGTCGTTGCTGTTACCGGTGCTGCCTATTTGGTATACCTCGCGGATACCGATGATGATGATGATGATGATGATGGCAGATTTTCGATTCTGATGTAAATGAGGTGCAAACATCAGGAGAGAAAGAGAGAAACAACAGTAGCGGCGGCGGCGGCGGCGGCGGCTGCTGCAAGGCTAGGCTAGGCCACCAGAGAGTGCAGTTTTGAAATGGCGAACCATGCCGAACCGAAGACCCTAACAAACAAGGGCCACTCTCAATTGAAATGCTAATTGAGGCGCTCCTGGACAAACACCTTGCGCCATTGTGCTCGCTCCGGAGATGCTGTTGCTGGTGGACACTGTTTGTGGAGGTTTGTAGTACTTTTTTTCAAAACTGTGTTGTGTTGTGGGCAAAACTACAGGCCAGGGGTGGGAATCGTGTCCACTTTTCCGCTGTAGCTACACAGCCAACGTTACGCGCCCTCTAGCGTTGGCTGTGTAGCTACAGCGGAAAAGTGGACACGATTCCCACCCCTGCTACAGGCAGTACTACACAAGACACACACGCTCTTTTTTCCAATAAAGAAATTTCAATAGTTTGGACGAACAATCGTTAATACAGCCATAATCCAACTGAAGGATGATTGTGAAGCGTTTTTCTAAAATGCATGGTTTTCAAAGTCTTTTACTTTGTCTCGCCAGACTTTACGACCGGATGCTCGTAAAAACTGCAGTCTTTCATGGTCGTATTGCCCATGTACGCCTTCTAATCCACAACAATCTTTTCCAGTAATTCAATTAATCTCAATTATTGCAATCAGGAATAATCACTGCCTTTAATTGACTTGGCGACGGTCGCCGCTGTTGCTGCTGCCTGTTTGTCTGCAATTTACCTTTTGTTTTTTTGCTGAAGCAGTCTTCAAACTGCTGCAACACTGTTACTGAATTCATTCACTGCCTCAAGCGCGTGCCGCTTAAGTCTGTGAGTGATAAAATTAAAAAACAGAGTTTTAGTGTCCCCAAAATGGTAGAAATAATGAGGTAGATTGAGCTGATGATAGTCGTGCTCGTAAATGATGATGGTAATGAAGATGTGCTGAAGAGAAGAGAAGGTGATGACTTTGTCAGACAGTAGTGCTCAGGCCAAGTAACTTCGAATAGACCCCAAATGAACTCAGAATTGAGTGCTTTAAACTCGGTTTTGGTTATAAACTTAGAATCGCTGTATTTTGGCATCACCAGCCCATCGAAGTCTGCATCCAACCAATAGGCATCATTTTTCGACCGATTAGCCGTTGCTCTTTTCCTCTTTCCTTCTCTCTCTCAGCATTTCACCTGTCTGATTGATTATCAGGCGCCAGGCGAGCTCTTTTTCTCTCGTGCCCCCTTCATCATCATCTTTCGCAACAACTACCAGCTTTGCAGCAGCTGAGCTTATTCAAATGCCATTTGCGCCTATATTCGGCGTTCACAGCATCGCCAACTAAAAAATAGAAGACCTGGTTCAAAGGTTCAAGCACACTGCACACTGTCTGAACTGTTTGTGCTCAGTAATCGTCGTCTTCAAGTTGGTCGAGTGCTGCTGCTTAATAAATAGAAAAGAGATTGAAGTGAGGCTGCAGAGGCTGCCGTCGGGTCAGCTAACAACTCTCTGATTGTGCGATGATGCGCAGCGGTGAATTGCTGTGATCACTGCCAGCATCAGTAGTACACCACAATACACCGATCAATCAAGGTAATAATCGCTAATCAGAGTTATAATGGCGGCCAGCTTCGGGTGCGCTTTGTGCGCCATCCATTTGGGCGCCAGTCCCGATCGCCTTCCATTTAATCTGCTGTTGCTGCTGTTGCTGCTGCGACTACTCTGTTCACTCTGTTCGCCAATCTCTCTGTCCGGACCAATTACGGCCAGGGTGATCATCGGGCATCCCTTTCTGCGAACGAGGCAAAAGGGGAAAAGAGAAAAAGAGAGAGAGAGAGAGAGAGAGAGAGAGAGAGAGAGAGAGAGAGA
>JAALOO010000108.1_pt1 | contig 68920 bp, 70 predicted proteins | sample 7257641 | NCBI WGS metagenome assembly JAALOO01 (sample SAMN14085613, study PRJNA598686) | mite metagenome | biome: ENVO:01001000; feature: ENVO:01001002; material: ENVO:01001226; isolation source: single female mite from University of Michigan culture on fish food culture... ...
CACAGAGCGAGATTAAAAGCGAGATTTTTTTCAAAAAAAAAAGTCTCGCTAAAAAAGTAAAAATATGGCAACATTATGGCAATGTGTGTTTGCCAGAACTTTGGTGGCGATAATAAACAAATGAACCCTTTGCAGAGGGCCAGGGCAGCCTGCCTGGCTCATTAATAAACTTTATCATTACGATGGCAAACTCATGCGAATGAGACAGAAACTGAAGGCGACAAGTCGAGTATTGTTAGACAATAGGGAGGCAAATATTGCTGATATTGCTGATCGAACTGCTCGATGGTTTTTTTTGTTGTCTACGGTCAGCACAACTTCTGGCTACCCGAACTTCCATTTGGCTAATAACAACAAACTTGCCTGTTTCTGCGTGGTAACACTCGGCAACACTGACAGTACAAGCTACATCTTCTGCAACAATGCCATTACACAAGTTTGAAGCATGTGTTCTTATTTATTTAATTTTGTAAATCTAATTACTATAACAGAAAAAATATCGGCAAATTAAAATAGACTTTTTGCTATTTTGTGTTCTGTAACATTTCAGTTGCATTTTTGTTCTATTTTATTTTTTTTATTCAGTGCCATCATCAGAATTGACTAGCTCACATAGACACAAATTGCTCTTCCCGGCAATCGGCAATTTGGTTGCAGCACCGAACGCAGCTGCACATGGCCACCAGGCCAATAGATCATCAGTAATTGGCTAAATTAATGGAGAGCCATTTTGAATTTTAATTGCACCCGAATTCTAACCGCTTCCTCCGATGTTCATCTGAACGTCTGAGATACCAGTGCATTAGATCAGTGTTCATTAGCATTGCCAGTCTAATGACGGGCCCATTGGCTTGCCTGCAGGTTTTGCACAGCTGCTACTAGTACTTTTGGGCCCTTTTCTTCGTTTTCTTCCTTTTTCACTTGCTCAGTTGCCGTCATGCTGCCTTTTCAGTATTTCTTTTGACTCAATGTGTTTTTGTGTGTGCACTGCTACAAATTGAATATTTCGATTGAAATATACATTTTATAATGGGTGCTCTCTATTCATAGTTACCGTTTATTTATTAAATTAAATTTACCCATTTTCATTTGTAAATCCATTTTTTTGAAAAGCGTTCCTCGCCACTGCCTGCGCACTTTGGCACCCACAGACAAACAGAGGGCACTCAGACAGAGCACAGAAAAGAGCACAGCACACATACACAATGTGCCTGAACTACTGTTGGTCGTACATAACATAATAAATTTATTAAAAATTGAAGCAAATGGGCAGATGTATTTGCCCAAAAACAAGCTTGCGGCTTATGCTTTGCCTCAGTCTCTACTTTCAGTTGCCGGTTGCTTTTTTTACTAGTGCAGTCTTTTATTTATGTACACTCATCTTTTTGTATTTTTTTTATATTTTTCTATATTTAATTTGCTTGTTTTCACTTTATGGCCGTCATAAACATTTTTTCAATGTCCTCTTTGCTGATTGTGAGTAGACATTAGCCGATTGGTCCTAATTTAATTATTGCCTCGCTAAGCCGAAAACTAAAATGTAAAATGATGCAGTAAAATGAAAATGCTAGAAAATAATTTTTTAGAATTCTTGAATCTAGTCTTTTGCCTCTAATTTGGCAAAAATAGGGAGATTAAAAACGAAACCGGTTTGTCAAACGAGGGTTGTGACAGAAAACATGTTTTTTCCATTTGATTTGCGAGTCTCATTGTGAGTACTGGTAATTGGCGTGGTAATTAATTAACTATCTGACTTACTCTGCCCCACTCAAAGCATGTGTGCACTTCCATGGGCTGTGGATGTCCCCACGGAAATGGCCCCCACACTTAAAATGTAATGAGTTAATTGGCTGTTTTCACTATCACGATACACACACAATAGAAATACGCTGGTTCTTGGTATTAGTGTTTGTAACGGTCTTTTATTAATTTGATGTAGTGGCGATTTTGCGACAATTCTTCAAAATGCAAAAAAGAGAATTGGTTCGTTTTCCAAATGAAGTGTCACAAAGGAAACTGTTAGTGCAAATGAGCTAGTAGTAGAAATAACTACCGAACAAGTTACCGTGTGCAAAAGTGCTGACAAAACCTGCAGAAGAGTGCTGTATTCAAAGTGGCTAATAAGGCAATGCTCACTGATCCCATTGTTTGAGTTCTCAGACTTTGAATCGTACGGGTTTTCTGCTCTGGTTTGGTCATGTCTCTTTTCACTTTGGATCACTGCTCCAAAAGCGGACAAGGGATGCCGACACAGTGGCGGGTAATTAAGTCGATTGTCCCCTTGTAGAAAGTTGGAAAAAAGAGGCTTGCTTTCTGTGAGTCAATTACTTTTACTTTTACAAAAAATCGACGATGCTTGCCGCAAAACACTTTCACCAAGTACACATAGACTTTGCAATTCTCTATTTTGTTCAGAAAAAACTGTTTTGCTCGCTCTTTCTTTTCTGAGCACAATTGTCTCCAATTGGAAAGCATTTCTCTTGTTCGCAGCAAACTTCACTTCACATTTCGAGTTTTTCTTCTTTTACGTTCTCCTTTCGCCGCACGGTGCCCACTGCAATCACTTGGCATTTGCCATTGTGTAGCAAGTCACCGACTCGCCTGTCTGTCGCACTCCTTTTCTGTCTTTTCCGTCCAATACTGCTCGCTGTGATCGATCCATGATGATGGCAACGTTTGACGATGCAAAAACGCTATTTTCTATTAAAGCAACCGCATTTTACTTTTTATCAAAAATTCTTCGCTGTCGGCATGTGGGAACCATTTATGTTTGATGCTTGTTTAGCCCTTCAATACTACACCAGATAAGAGGCTTTCTTGCTTTCTCTCTCTTTGATATTGCTGTTGATGCCGTTTCATCAATACTGTACTTAGCAGAAGACATATTTGTGCCTGAGCACACAATTGATTGGCACTGCTTGCTCCTCTCAACGGAAAGGGATGCACACATTTAACTTTTTTCAGTTGATGCCTTTTCTATTTTCTAAGTTGTTCGACATCATACTTTTGTTGTTTGCTGCTGCTTTCAAATACCAATGCACCTTGGCTCGTTTTATAATCATAGCCTTGCAATTAAATGAAAATCACTACATCTGCCCTGGTTCTTTGAAAATCTTTAACTATTACTACTTCTAGTAGTAGTATTACAGCAGTTTTCCTAACTAATTTGCCCAATTGATTTTCTTTCAGTTACAATTTCAGAGAAAGCTCCTCTACTTTTGCACTGCTAAGCGTCGGCACTAGCTGCCATTAATAAATCTTCAGTACTCTCTGTGTTTGTTGTGTCGTCCAGAGAATCGCCTCGTAAATTTCATTATTATTACCAGACTCATTATTGCCAGTACCATTTACCAGCCCTTCAGTAAGCGTGTAAGCCTTTTCGACGGCTCACAGATTCAACTGCTCGTTCGATCGATTTGTGCTAGAGCGAGCGCGGTTTCCACTTTCACTCACTGACGCTCACAACAATTGGCGCCCGGTCGCGATTGCGGGCATTGCCACTGTCGCTGTAGCAGCATCAAATGAAGGAAATAATAGAGAGAAGCACAATAACACTCAATGTAGGGAGGCTGAGGAGATCGTTTATTGCGACTTGATTAAGACTTTTACAATTTTGCCAACAGTGACCGGCACCACTCTGCTGACACTCGATGTTGGCCTCGAGTAGATTTAATTACAGGATAATAAATTCAATTCGGTTCCACTCGATCAAAGGCGCTGCTGCTGCTGCAACTTGCTAGTGTGTTGATGGTCGCTGCAGTGGTGCTTCAAGTGGACTTGGAGTTTCTCTGTACTGTACTGTCCTGCACTGAGGACACTATTCTTTAGGAACGCCGTGGTCGTCGTCCACTGTGGCGATTGATGTTCACAACTTGGCAATCCCGCCAAATGGGCACTATTTTTTTGTTAGTAGCAGAAAAGCGGGATGAGAGGGACCAGAGGGTGATATTCGATTGCGCTCGTTTTTACAGTTGAATTCTATGTTCTTTCTTTTGTAGTTTTTGAGCAAAGCACCAATTACTGTAGTTGGCCCTTTTCTCAGCCCCTGCAATCACTCACTTGCCTTACTGTTTCTCTTCCTTTTTCTCCTTTTTTACCAGTCTCTTCTTTACGATCATTCGGCGCAATCGATTGGCAGTGTCAATGGCGGCAGTAATGAGGCAGTGCACTCATTTTTGTTGCCCAGCCAAACTCTCTGAATACAAGCCACTGCCTCGTCACTTGTTCACTGACCACTTGTGTTCCACTGAGGGTGTTGTGCTGCTTTTATTACCGACCATATTATTAATTATAACACATTACCAATGCAGGGGCAGACTGGTACAATCTTGTACAAGTCAAACAGCATCAGGCATTAGCAGAACACGCATTTGCGTCAATCGGCCTTTGATCTGCCTGTGTGTGCTCGACATTGGTGACAATAATAAAAGTGAGTGGTTTTGATTTCCAGTGGTCAGCAGTGGCGGTGACCGAGTTTGCCTCAACTTTCCAGCTCCAGCTCGATTTGCCAATTAATTTCCGCTTTGTATTCGGATGGCACGATCTTTTCGGTTGCCACACTTTTGCCACACACACAAGTGAACATCAGCAGCATCAATTAGAGCGATGGTGCAGCAGTGATCAACTTGCTCTGCTTCAATAGCTCTGCTTCAATTGCGTCTTCTCTCTTTTTCTTCTAATGAGCAATGCCGCACAGAAGTCGTGTGTGTGTGTGTGCGAGCGTGTTACTGTTATTAGTGCTTTACCATTCTTGTCACTCGCCGATTTGAGGCAGTTTTCATTGAAAAAAATACAGGCCAAAAAGTAGGCAGCAAAAACGGACTTAGTTTTGCAATTTTTTAAAATTATTTTTTGCAGCTCAACCCAAAGTGTTGGCGCAATTGAAATGAACTGTGCATGATGACTGTGCTGAAACACGCACTGTGCAGAAGAAGATCATTGTGCACAAACTCCTTCTTACTCTTTTCCTCAACAAATATATCGGCGCATCTACTGTTTGAATAAATAATTGCCTCTCTTCTGAACGGTGCGACACTTTACGCTCTTCTTTGTCGATGATTATTGCCACTGAAACCGATCAGCTGTGCTCTAGTTTGGCAGTAATGCACTGCATGAAGTGTAAGCACTGCCTGGTAGGGCCCTCAATGTCTGAATGGTCATTGCGTTTTATTGGTAATGCCAGCTAAAAAATAGAAAAGCTGCTCAAAGAAGGGATCATCGGTGCACCAGAGTGGCGGCGGCTCACTGGCACTCTCTTCACTGAGACGCTGTTTGCTTAGAATTTCTCTTTTTATCTTTTACTCTTTTTTTCTTTCACTATTTTCTACAATTCCGTTTCATACAACGTAGCCCTGTAGTTTGTATTTTGTTTTTCTACTCGATCAATGCTGCCTCTTCATGCCTAATAATATCCAGTTGAATATGTGAATTTGTATGCGAACACCATCAACTCGCTTATCCGTTTGGTCCAGTGAAAGTGATACATGTACATTATGTACTATAATTTGCATCTACTCTTGCATTCACTGATCGTTTTCTATTGAGCGAGAATGCTCTCTTTCTTCTCTCTGATGGTGGTACAACTGTGTCCTCGATATGGTGATAAATCAATACTGATGATCGATGTGGCTGCGACTGTACAAAGTGAACAGCCAATATATTAAAAAACACTCAGCTCTTCAGCATTTTAAAGTCTGTACATCTCAGTACAGAGAAAAGTGGCATCTGAATCATTGAACTCATTTGTCTGCACAGGCCTCCAGTGACACATGACCGCTGCACTGACCCGATGCGTCAAAATAAAAAATGCCATGTCTGATGTGTGTATGTTTGCTTTTTTAAACTAGCAAACAAACAAGAACACAACTGAACACAACATGGACGCATCACCAAAAACGAGTGTGAAAACGAGTTGAATTAAACGAGTTTCTGTAGTGTGAAGCACAGGCAAATCCACTTGATTACCTCGAGCGACTGAAATTCTTTTCTTCTTTTTCTTCTTTTGTCGCCCATGTGCGGGTGATTTTGTGCTGACCCACTTGCCAATTGGCCAATAAATTGCCACTAAACGTAGAACGCTAAGCTTTGCGTGGTCTCTTTTAGTTTGAAGCAGCACTCAGCTAGAAACTGGAGAACACACACACACAACACAAACTGGGCATCTGTTTTGTTTGTCTGTTTATTTTTTCTTTTTTCTTTCTTTTCTTCTTTACAGTCGTCCGGTACCTCTGTGTAAAAACTTTGAATGGTTTCTATATTTATTTTATACACATACGCTTTTTCTACATTGAACTTTGCAGTAGCGCACGGGTAGAGCTGAAAAGCCCTATACAGAAGGCTTATTATTTGTTTGGTATTATTACAATGCACCCTGATAATAGCATTCTAATACGGAGCGGTGAAATATCGCCCGTTTTTTGCTACCATATTGGATGCCATTTTTTAATATCCCTTCCCCTGCGTCAGAGAAGGAAAGAAGAGGGCAGGCAGCTCAAGCAACAACAACGACGACGACGACGACGAACTGAGGGCTCCAACTGACGCGCTATTTTTCAATTTCCCTTTCGTTTGTCGGAAATTATTTTCAACTTTGTAACAATTTTCATTCTCTACTCTAGCTTCAGCTTCAGGGTTCGAGGAAAAAACGATCTAAACGTAAACTACACTACTGCTACTGCCGCCCCCTGCCACCCCGGCTAGTCTAGTCGTTACGTTCATTGTTCTGAATAGACTGTGACATCGATTTGAGTGCTGAAAAGTCAAAAACTGCTGCTGCTGCTGCTGGTAGTGGTGGTGTGGGTGCGTGTCGACAAATGGAATATGTAAATCGAATGGATCGATTCAAGTGGATAACGAGTGCCGGAGAGGGGGCTGCCATGAATGGACAAGTGAGCCAGGGAATAAAGCACGATGCTGCTGCTGTTGCCCCTTCAGATTAGCCCCTGTCCTAACTAGCCTGTCCATCAATCGATCGCACCAGAATGGCCGAGAATGGTCGTTCATGACATAAATGTCGTTTGTCTCGCTCATTCTGGTTCCTGAAACTCCGTTGACATGTCAGCTGGTGTTGGCCCTTTGATTTCCGACCGTTAACTCTAGCACATTTTTTTCACTTTGCACCAGCAGTCCTACTTTTGCAGAGGCAGCGCAGTTTAAATTGCCCTAAATCAAAGTCTAATTACTGCCGTTTTGCAATTATTGGCCTGCCAAGTCATGGCAGCAAAGCCGTTGATTGGACCGTTCTCTGCTGATCAATTGCCTTGTCAACAGTGGAAGAGTTGCTGTTGGCTGTTTGACGTCGACTGACCAAAGCCGAGGTGGCTGCTGTGCGGTTGAAAGCACCCGATTTCCGCAAAGCTTAAAAGCAAAGGCCATTCGCCCTCCCATGACGACGATAGGAAACTTGGCTGTGGTTTCATATCGCTGTAAAATGGTTTGAATTTTTAATCCGCCATCATTCAATCTTTACAGTTCAATTACGGGCGCATTAGTGCTTGTTGTGATAGTGGTGGTGCTGACATTGGTGCTGGTGCTGGTGCCAGCAACATCAGAAGTGCCCACACGAGACAGCAGCCTAACCAAACTAACCGACATTCTTTGAGCATAGTTTCTGTGTGAGGAAGCTTGCTGATCGGCTTGCAGCACTACTTTTCTTGGTTATTCTCACAGTTCAGCCGCCGCACCACAGTTCTTTCCAGTAGAAAGCGAGCAGGCGAATGCCTTTAGTTTGATTTATCTCCCTCGTTGCCTTTTTTCCCCTCGTCGCACCAATGCATTCTTATGAGCCGTTCGATCTTTCCAACGAGATCGCCCAAGTGAAGTTTAATAAATAATTCAGCAGAATGTGAGCTAATGTAAAATGAATTATAAATTGAAATAATATCAGCAAGGAAGAAAAGACGGGTGGTAGCTGAAGCAGTGGTAGCAGTCCTAAGGAGCACGCAAACACACCACCAACCAGCTCTATCAGAAGGAGTCGATTGTCCTGACCAGTCAGAAACTGGCCCCTTTTGCTACGATGTTGCCGATGGTTCATTTGATCTCCCGTTTAGCAATTCTCGCGTCTCTCTCTCTTCAAGTCTGCCTGTCTGTCTTTCTGTCTGAATTGTTTGCTCAATAATTGATATCGAACCATGTTTTATTTATGCCTCCTTACCCTGTCGCTTACCACTGCTCTATTGCTCGGAGCAGAAACTCATCACTCTGTTTGTATTCCTCTTCTTCATCTCCTTCCGATGCACCGTTTTTTTTCATTCTTCCTCTTTTTCTTCTGTTTGCTTTTGATTCAATCGGGTCAGTTTTGCCACTTGCACTGAAGTGTACACAATGGGGGCAGAGCAAACTGCCGACAATTTCCAGCAAACCATTTCGAGCTTGCCTGGCTTGGCAGTCTATCGTGATCACAGCTCAATTTAATTTGTTTGAGATTTACTTGAGCACACACAAGCACACACTTCCGATAAACGAAGTTTTTTGCTGAGCATTTCATCACAAATGGAAACATTTTTAAGTTGTTTATTAATTATTGAGCAGATGAGGCAGTTTGTACAGTGATTAGCGCATTGTAAAGAAAGACTGCCTGCTGATCAAATGGCTGCCGTATCAGGCTACTGAGACTGCTTCTGTGTTTAATCCATTAGTGTAATGCACATTGCCAGCCTGCCTCCAGTGAACATCACTTTGATTGGCTTCCAATTGCTTCATCGTGTTTCGGTTCACATCGATGTGCTCGTGTTACGACGACTACAGCTACCATTAAGGCTGCTGTCTCGAATGAGATTGTGAGCACACAACGGACACACAACCACTTTCTCAATAAGTAGAATGCTCATTAGAGAAAAAAGCGAATGAGCAAACGAACGGAAAACCTAAAGAAAAAGAAAAAAACATCAAAGTAAAGTGGCTTCGATCGATGCATTTAATGTGCTCACCAAAACGGCAGCTGCTGTGTTGTGGCGGTGGTGGTGGTAGTGGCCAACTGCTTCACCAGCACCACCAAAACCAAAAACCTTCTTTTACCGAATCACATTCACAGCACTTTCCAATTTAATTTCATTTTGTTTTTTACTTCTTTCTCTAATTCATTATGTCAGTTCGGCTGTTGCTGATGCCTCCTTCTCTTCACAACCCTTTTCTTACTGCTAACCGTCTCGACGTGTTCCAATTTAGCATTGGTAATAGGAGGGTGCACTGCCAGCTCCTGAAGTGCACACTCAGCCACCAACAGTGGCAGGCAGCATAACGACGTGAAATAGCTTTCAAAGGAAATTCTTTAAATTAAACGTTTAATTTTACTTCAGAGTCTAGAGAAAAGGCGTCTGAGAATGATTTCGTTTGTGCAACGATTAATTTGCCGAGCTATTAAGGGTAACGCTGGCAGTTTTTCAAAATCAGGTTTGCGATTTTAAAATTTTGCATTCTGCAAATGCATCAGAAATGCATGTTTTGTTCAAGAATCGATTAAGCAAAATATCAACAAACAGTAACCAAAACAAGCTGATACACTCGGCAAATTTTGACCTGCAACCACTAAAAACAGTGCAGTAGCGCTTTTTCAAGTGCCTTCAAATGCCACTCGAAATTATCAAATTGCCCAACTGCCTTGTTGCCCCTTTTGCTCATTTGTCCTCGGTGTCTCGCTCTGAGTGCGCCACTTCAAAATTTAATTTGCCCCTCATTTTGGCAGAAATATCGACCTCTCTTTCTTTCTCAGACTGTAGCAAACAAACAGAAAGGGAAAAAGTCAGTCTACAGCTGATAATCTGCCGAGCACTGCAAATCTTGACAAGTTTTTTTAATTTACCAGCCGAAGATGAAGCACCCAGGCCGGCCAGGTTAAGTCAACAGAGAGAAGAGAAGAGTGAGTGCAAGTGCCAGTCGCTCTTCAACTCTTCAACTTGGTCTCTGGTCTTGCCACTTTTATTCGCCCCTATCACCGCTATCAATCTATCTCTTTTCACTGTGCTCACTGTACGATAGCTATCGTCTGCAAATAGAAACGATAGTACTACGCTAGTAACCCATTACTGTCTAAAACCTAGCACCGCTAATTAATTAGTTCTCATAATAAAGTAGCGCAAAGTTCTCACTCACTTGCTAACTGCAGTCACCGGTGCGGCATGCCACGGACCACAGGTCAACACTGACTAACTGAGTATGTGTGTTCACCAGCTGCACAGACACAATGCATATGCAAATGCTTTACATAATAATGGAGCAACTTCCTACGATCTTCTTCTTCTAATCATTCATTTGCGATAACGTACTGTTTAAGCTGTTTCGCATGCAGGCACCAGCAGCCCTGTGCTGATTATTTGGTTGGCGCTCTTTTTTAAAAAAGAAAAATCCTCTATTTGCTTTTCGTATTACAGTAACTTGTGGCTGTCCAACTTTGACCAATGTCTTAGCTTGTCCTCCTCCTCTCACGCAAAGAGAGTGACCAAGTAGTGACTGGCCAATCGGCAGATGGCGTCGGCCGAGGGAACAGTCGACGCCAGTTGTTTACACTTTCAGTGTTCATGAGATGCTGTCATCTGTCACTTCGGCGGCAGCTTCTCTCTCGGCAGTTCACACAACTCCTACTCCACTTCTCAACTGTTGCTTCCTTGCCCATCGGTCGCCTACTGTACGGCCGATTATTATTAACTTGCCAGTCTGATCAACCACCGGTGATCTTCGACGATGTAGAACTGCAGCAGCAGAAGCAACTGCAGCAGTACTGCTGACTGTAGCACTGCTGATGTTCACTGTTGTTCACCGGGCAGCTATTGTTGGCACCGATGTTGTTGGCTGCTGTTGCTGCTGCTCTGTCCACTGCTGATGCAGCTGATGCCAGGCTGGTGAGCACCTTGGCAACGTGACGTGGTCTCTGGTGACGAGTCGCGTCACCTGAAGCGTCGCCCGCATCGAATTCAATTCGCGGAAAAATGTTTTGATGACGGGCAGAACTTCACCACCACCAGCTCTGGCCGCCGCTACTGCTCTTCTCGTGATTCACGATCTCATTCAAACAGTTTTGAGCAGTGCTCATCAAGCATGCCACTTTGAAGCAGCAGCATCATCATCACCGTTGACACCCCTGCCATTTGGACGTGTTTTGATTTGTGAGTTTGATGTTCGACTTCTGTCTTCCCACCCACTTCAACTCTTGCGCTGTCGATAATGTGCAAAAGCGGAGATTTATCGTAGCCGGCACTGGCAACCTTTTTCTCTTTCTTTCCGACAACAGTAGTAAGTGCACCACCACCATCAATATGATCGCCACACTTCTCTGAGCTGCAAGCCCGCCAACACTCTAAATATTATTCTAAGAAAAATATATTGTTTGAGTTAATTGATTTATTGCCGGCAAACTGGAACAGTAGTTTTGCATCTTAGTTCAAGCACATCTAACGCACAAACATTGGTTTTTGATTTATTAACTTTAGCATTTTTCTCTGAGCAGGCCAATTTGTTGCTGCACATATTTGCTCATTAATCTTGCACATTTGTAATAAGAGGAATTATTTTTCAATTAATAGCGAGATTCACCTGATTCCCATCTACTCAGCAGCAGCAGTTTAATTTCAACAGGGTACCTTGCACATTCTCTTTCAAAGCATTTGTTTTTATTCAGCTATCTTGTCACGTCAAATCAGCATTGTCGTGGCGGCTTAGTTTGGATTGATGATCTCCACTGGTGCAGCTTTCATTGTCTTCTTGATAACTGCAACTGGCGCCTCAGCCATCCTTCCACCTCCTCTGGTGCAGCTCTCCAATCTTGAGCCCTCTTGAAGAGTGCCGTCCCCCATGAACTGTCACTCTTCGCTGGACTGGTGCTGTGCCTAATTTGCAATGCACAGCCATTCAATGGCAGCAGCTGCAGCACACACACACACACACACCACCACCATGTGTGCCCCTCAACCAGCACCTCGTCGATAGTGCACCGTTATTGCCTGTCAGCCGGTGTTGCAAGGCTGCTGCTGCTAAGCTAAGCCAACTAACCCACTGCCCGCAGCCATCGCCTAGTTGCCCGGTGTATGTCTGTCTGTCGCTTATCTACCTCAACCATTGCGTCTCTGGAGCCAGCACCAGCAGCCACCTTTTGTGCCAGCAGCAGCAGCAGTCGTCTGTCTGGCTGGCTCTCTCTTTCTCTTTTTGGTGTGTTTGCGTGTCTGTTTGGCACTGGTTGTTGAATCTCTCCTCTTTCACTGCACCTGATACTGCCGCTGATGCTACCGGTCGATTAGTCGTGTCGATGATGATGATGTTGGAGCTGGTGTTGGTAGAGCTGGTGCTGGTTGTAGTGGTGGTGTGCGCTCTAACTTCAGCTCACCCATTTGCAACAGCCACCAGAACTAATTGAGCAATTTATTGCTCCGGTCTTTGTACAGACTCTGTACACGTGTATTTGCATTGCCTTCCCTCCAATTGATTTGCTGTTCTCTTCTCAGCGACTGCTATTTTAGTTGCTGGCTTGTTGACAGTTTTCTCCCTCTTTTTTCTCTTTCTCACCTCTTTGACTCTGTGTACTTTGGCGGAACCGTTTACCGCTTGACTGCTACCTGAATATTCACACAATATGATGCATTAGTGTAATTAGTGGGATGACACTTTATAATTATCATTGTTTTGCTTTTTCTAATGTTTTGCTCTCATTTTTGTTCTCTTTGCAGTTGATTACACGTCATATCACTTTATCCCACATCTCATCACCCGCCTCTCTTCTCATCTTTCTCTCGCTCTCTTTTCTTGTGACATCGCTCACATCCAACACAACAGTCTGACAAAATGACATCCTTTCGACGGCTGATCGCGCGCCGAAGCTTACTCCGCCTTCTCATTTTTATTCCAATCACATGGATTCTGTTTTCGCTTATGTACTCATTCAACGGCCGAAGTGCCATTCCATACTCCTTCCAAAGAAATTCCGCACCTGATGATGCAGCAGCAGCAGCAGCGGCGGCACAAGCTTTAGCTGATGGAAAAAGTGCGGAAAAGCAGGTGGACAGTGCCAAGTCGAATGGGCAGGAGAATGAGGTGGACGACAGGCCGATTCGCCTGCCCGATGGCGGCAAGCACAAGAAACACAAAGTCCCGCATGAGGTACGTCGGAATGTGCAACGTTGGCCAGCATCGGTTTTTTACTCAAAGGTTCAACTTCCTTTTTCCCAGGTGCCAAATGATCAAGACGCTGTGATACCAATGCCTTACGACGGGGCCAAGGGCGGATTTGGTGAAAACGGCAGACCAGTTGTTATTCCGGTGAGTGTCGTACGATTGAGTTTTAGTCACCCTTCACAAGTATGCGAACTCGTACAACGTCGTCTTATTATTTCTTTTGTGTTCAATAGAAAAACGTCAGTAGTGCCATTCAGAAGTTAATCGACAACGGTTGGAGCGACAATGCCTTCAACCAGTACGCAAGTGATCTCATGTCGCTGCATCGCTCACTGCCAGATGTTCGTGATCCAAGGTGGGTTTCTTTGAACTTCTGCTCCTTTATATCGCTAACAATACAATGTGCTTTTCCCGTAAAGGTGCAAAGATACCCCTTACCCACCACCCTCCAAGTTACCTGCCACTAGCGTCATCATCTGCTTTCACAATGAAGCCTGGTCGGTGCTGCTCCGAACGGTGCACTCCGTCCTTGACCGCTCGCCACCAGGGCTAGTCAAGGAGATCATTCTCGTCGATGATTTCTCCAACAAAGGCAAGTCGTTTTCTCTTCTTTTCGAAAAATGTGTATTTACTCATTTGCCAATTTGTGCTTTGTCTTTGTCTCTTGCAGACTACCTTGGGAAGAAGCTGGACAACTATGCAAAGAAGCTCGGAAACGTGAAGGTGGTTCGCGCAAAGAAACGTGAGGGGCTCATTCGCGCTCGCCTACTGGGCGCCTCGGTGGCGACGGCGCCCGTCCTGACGTACCTCGACTCTCACTGCGAGTGCACTGAAGGCTGGCTGGAGCCGTTGTTGGCGCGCATCGCCAAGGACCCCACCACGGTCGTTTGTCCGGTGATTGACGTCATCAACGACGGCACCTTTGAGTATCACTACAATCGAGACGCGGGCTCGCTGAACGTGGGCGGCTTTGATTGGAACCTCCAGTTCAACTGGCACTCGGTGCCGGAGCGTGAGCGAAAGCGCCACAAGTCGGCCGTCGAGCCTGTTTGGTGAGTGACTGATGCGAGGATGCGAGCGAGCATGTTTGCATCTTTTTGCATAATTTTTCTGTGTCTTACGAATCGATTTTCTGCTCTCCATTACCACCACCACCAACAGGTCACCCACTATGGCAGGTGGTCTCTTCTCCATTGATCGAGCGTTCTTCGAGAAGATTGGCACCTACGACAATGGCTTTGATATTTGGGGCGGCGAAAATTTAGAGCTATCTTTTAAGGTGAAGCTTTTGGACAAGTGCCTGTTGAGCACAGCTTTTTTCCTCCTTTGCTGACTATTTACCTTACTGTTTTGTATATTTACAGACCTGGATGTGCGGCGGTACGCTGGAAATCGTGCCTTGCTCCCATGTGGGCCACGTATTTCGATCGCGATCACCATATAAGGTTTGTGGTAGTGGAAGTAGTTGTGGGGAGCCATTTTGTTTGACTGATGTGCTTCATTTTCTGCTCTTTTTGCCGCTTTCATTGTTTTCCATCACACAGTGGCGTACCGGCGTCAATGTGCTAAAGCGCAACTCAATCCGTCTGGCGGAAGTGTGGATGGACGAATACAAGAAGTATTATTACGAACGCATTGGCGGTGATCTGGTAGGCACTGATAATGATGATGATGATGACGATAGACTAATGGCTGACTAATTCTCTTTAGGGTGATTTCGGAGACGTCTCCTCGCGCAAAGCACTGCGCGAGAAGATTGGCTGCAAGAACTTTGACTGGTACATCAAGAACATTTACCCGGAGTTGTTCGTGCCCGGCGAGGCAGTTGCTTCCGGAGAGGTATGTGCCCCAGATTGTATTGTGCACTGCAGATTTGTCGTCACCTGGCAACTCATTCATTTTTTCCGTGTTACCTACTCACCCTTTGCAGATTCGTAATTTCGGCGGTACCGGCTACAAAATGTGCATTGACAGTGCTGCGAAACGTGGTGATATGCACAAGCCGGTGGGTCTGTACCCCTGCCACAACCAAGGTGGCAATCAGGTAATTGTTATGCGGCTTCTCTCTCTCCTAATGCCTGAACGTGACCACTAATATTTTGCCCCGGATTCCTTGTACAGTTTTGGCTATTTAGCAAAAATGGCGAAATTCGCCGCGACGAAGCTTGCATGGATTATGCCGGCCATGATGTTATTCTGTACCCTTGTCATGGCTCCAAAGGAAACCAACTGTGGTCTTATGATGATGATGTCAGTATTTACCTTCTTTATTGCCCTCCTTATCACCTGATCTTGCTAACAACCTTTATGTTTTTGTCGTACAGTTGAAGCAAATTCGACACGTGATTACCGGCCGCTGTTTGGAGATGTCATCACTGAAGGACAAACTGCTCGTTCAGGAGTGCCGTCCTTCAAATGCCTTCCAACAGTGGAAGTTCTCCAAATTTGACTCATCTAAAATGCCAGAAGAGGGCTTTGTTGATGAAGACGCCAACTAAATCGCAGCAATCACATTGCCATCAGCAGCAGCTTCCTCTGACCAGCTTCCTCCCTCTCTCTCCCCTCGTTCACCGTTTATTGTGATGGATTTGTCTTTTGTTAGGAGTACGCGTTTTTAAATACTTTGTGGTTTATGTTCCCCTTCTTTTGTTCTTCTACTTCTTCTGTTCCACCATTAACATATACCTTGTGATCACTATCTATAATTCCAAAAATGTCACTACCGCAGACGCTTCCTACCCCTTTTTTCTCGCTCTTTTCGACGGCTGGTGCAATAGAACTTCTACACCCTCAAAGGCAATCCCCAACCCCTTCAAGGCAGGCGCATCAGCTTCAACACCCACTGAGCAACGACATGTACAAATGCCTCTTTCTGTTCTTTCATTCTTTGTTTTAAAACAAACGGTTGGGCTCTGCGAATCGGTCATTTGACCCAACATTCCCCAGCACACCCTCCCACCCTCGACTGTCTCACCCTCAATTCATTGGCTATTTATTTATACACTATTTTTTCGTACTTCTCCCACATTCTCTTCTCTGCCATCAGCACTGTGTTGTCTATCTGTTGACACCAGTCCTTTTAATTGACCACTCATTCCTTCCTTCATACATTCCCTCATCATTGTACTCCCATCATCATCATCATCGTCTGTTCAGCCCAAGTTGTACTCATCACCTGCTGCACAGCATACTGACCGCATGTTTTTTTCGCTGTAAAATATACTCCTCTCTATCACTTTGCGGCTGCACATTCTGACGCATTCCATTTATTACCCCCTTTCATTTCACCTACCTTCTTCACATTGTACTGTACGCAATATCGGGATTCGATGGCAATTTTTTGGATGACACACACATTATTTACACATGTAATTCAACTGATGAAAACTAATGATGACCGACTGCAGCACAAAAAATGACACACACAAACAAACTCTCCCGCTGACCCGAAGTTGCATAAAAAGAAGAGTCGCGTCGAGTGTCAAATTTTGCAAACGGTGATGCTCAACCGATGCACCGGTGTAGACCAATTGAGGACTGTGCTGCAATTGCAAATTGAACGCTTTTCTTCTCATTCAACTGTGCCTTAAGTCAATCGAAATAAATGTGATGCTTTCTCAAATTGGCTGGTAGCTTTTTTCATTAGTTGATGTCACTTTCACCACAATTTACGTTTCATGTGTGTGACGCATGTTTAAAAAAATGCAATGCAATACGTTTTTAGTGTGCTGAAGTACCAAATGACCATGATTCTCCTTCTCAAGGACGACTACGCCTCAGTGCTCTACTCTCTGCCCCATTTGCGTTTTAGAGTTTTCATAAATTCGCACTTACACTGACGTCACCGGCTGTAGTGGACGCCATCTACAGGACGTCATCTGGTTGGCGCCAGTAAGGTTCACACTTAGGTGATGCACTGAACTGATGAACTGGAAAACTTTATCCTCCTTTAAAAGATGTTATCTTCGGTCATGTTTACTCACAATGCTCTCAGCATTCAGGAGAGGATTTTATACCAGAAAACTCAAATTTCATTCAGCTGTTCATTGCACTTTTATTTCACTTGCAATTCATTGAAACGGATCACCTTTAATCATTTTATAATTCTTTTTACTCATCATTCATATACGAAAAATGGCAAGTGATAACAAAGGAGTCCGGTCCAAAAGAATGTACGCTCTTCGAGATATTGCCAAAATCAAAGTGGACAAAAGGTCTCCTCTCGCCACAACAAGCCCGTTTAAAAATCCTGCCACAAGTCCTGCCACAAGTCCTGCCACAAATTCTGGCACAAATCCTGTCAAAAGTCCAGCCAAAGTATTCCACCAAAGCATTCCCCTCATACGGCTAAACGGCCAGCCAATCGATGATCCCGAAACGTCTCACCTGACTAGTATGCTACCACCTGCATATGTACACCCCAATGAGCTGATGTTGATGACTGTCGAAGAACGTGAGCGACGCATCGACGACATCATCAGTCGGGTGATGGCCAGTGAGGAGAAGGAGATGCTACAGCAGTCAAACTGGGCACCACCGTTGAATGCCAACGAGGACCGAAGTGCGAGGATTCCCATTGGACAGCCAAGTCTCTTTATGAAAGACTTGACAGTGATCATGAACTGTCAGAAGATGCAGAAACTAATCGACGAGCAGGAGAAGCAGTGCTTTCAGATGATCAACAGCAAGAAGATCGTTCCCTCTTTGGGCGAGTACAGGCTGAACTTCAGCAACCAGTATCGAGAGCAAACAGGAAGTGAAAACCGGTTTCCCTTTAACATTCAACTGGACAGTATCGTCACTTCATATCTGCAGTCACATACTTTCCCCAATCGCAAACTCTCTCCTCCTAAAGGAAGACAATGACAGCAACTCATTCTTCTTCAAGCAAAACCCCCTTTTATTCTGCCTTCATTTTGGATGAAGTACTATCATATGCATTCGGCTAACTTGCTAGCTTTTACACCTTTTTCTTCTATAGCATTTTAGCAATAAATAATTAATTGCAATGCAACTTGTTGTGTACGATGTAACTCTACTGTTTCAAACAGGGCTCAAGATTCGTTTTAGATAAGTTCTAAAAGTTTTGCCCTGTTTTAGAACTTTTATCTAACGTTGAGCTCATAAAACTTCTCCGCGTACCGCTTTTTCCAGTCACAACAATTCAAAATGGGCAAACTTTCAAAGTCTTCCAAGTCAAAGAAGAAGAAGACTGTCACCGCCAGCTTTCATGGATCGAAGAAGACTCCTAAAAGCCGAGTGGCCAGCAAGTTTCACACCAAGATGGGGGCGTCGCAACGAAACAAAACTAATAGTCGATCTTCCAAGAAGGTGTCCAAGCACTGCAACAAATCGGCAAAAAAGTCCAGCTCAATCAAGTCAAAGGACCCGTCAGGGACGAGTGTCGTAAAGGCTGATGATGGTGAGCAAGCACAGGTAGAACAGATGGCAGAGGTCACTGCCGAGACTAGCAATGCCGAGCAGAAGGTGGCGGCCAGTGAAGACGGCAGCGAAGAAGGTTCCTCCGAAAGTGGAGAAGTAGAGAAGCTGGAGTTCACTAAGCCTACCATCAACCAGCTGAAAAAGGAAAAGAGGGATCAGCCTCTAAGCATGGCCTCGAGAATTACCAGCACTGAGTTTGAGCAGCTTTTTGAGGAGGTAATTGGGAAAATACCCAGTACTTCAGGTACTAATGACGCGGTTTAAATACCCCTGACAGGTGAGGCAGCTCAATTCAGGAGTTCAGATGCTGAAAAACTCCTACTCGACTATTATTAAATCGGTAAGCTGGAAATGATGTTGATAGCGAATGTTGTTTGAACTTCATTCCTTGCCCGACCAGCTGATGATGCTACAGAACCGACGGGCCAAGAAGAGGAAGGACGCAAAGACCGTTCCAAACAAGGTTGATGGCAAGGTGACCTTTCTCACCACCTTGTCCACCTGTGATCCAAAGGAGCTGCGCACCAAATCGTGCCTAGAAGCGTCTGACAAGTATGATATTGAGAACTTTCTCAATCCAGGCACACGGGACCTGACTTTTCAGATGCTCTTTGATGAGGTAAGTTGGCATTTGATTTGCTGATTTTTGAGCACTATTTCTTTGATAGGTTGATGAACTCAACAACCGATTCGACTTGCTGCGTCCCTTCTTTGATAACCGCGGTAAGTTTCTGCAAAACTTTTATGATAACCAGGAAGAGCTCATCATTGAGCGTGGTCAGTTTAACGAGTTCAAGTTGTGGGTAAGCACTAGACCATTAAATTGATTTCAAGCCAAGTGATTCTACCACCGAGTGATTCTCTCTACTACAGGTGAAGAAACTCTCCTCAAGTGTTGACGACATTACTCGCAACTACAACGATGATTTGCTGAACATCTTTCGCCTCAGCTAAGCTCAGTCATTGCCATTGAGGAGGCTCCAGTTGAGTTCATAATCTTATCCGGCCAATTTTCAGCACAAATAAAAGTTGATAAGAGATTTGTTGAAAAGTAGGCGAGAACAAGCGCGCGCTTGCGCAGAGTAGCTGATCAGCAGTGACGCAATCACGTGCACTCCAAAGCACATGTGCTCGCAGCTCATTTCCTCTTTCCACTGGAAGCTTGCTTTGCTTTGAGCTGCCGAATCTGGCAAGACGACATCTCGCTTTCTTCCTCAAACACCCCTCTTTCTCTGGTCTCCAGCACGCCTCCTTCGATCATGTCACCTCAACACGTCACCGACCTGAGTCTGATAGCAGTTTTCAACGAGTTTACGCTCAATGACCAGCTGTCCGCTAGCAAAGTGTGCCCTCGATGGACCAATCTGATGCGAGTGGCAAATCTGCGAGTTCGTTCGCTGATCATCTCAGGAAGATCTCCTGAAGGTATTGAGTCAATCAAACATGACATCAATTCTTTCTCTCTCACTGCTCATGCTCCCAGCATGCAGATGTTGCCAGATTGTGAGCCACAGGACTGCCCAATGATCACTCATCTCAGCAAGTGGAATTGTTTGCTTTTGAACTACAAAGAGAAGCTTACTTCATTGGATGTTGAACAGATTGTCACCATTTTCCCGGCCATCACCGATCTAAAGTTGGATGCACTTGACTACGAGTACGAGTATATTCAACATTTTGGCTTTAACTGTATCCCAGTTGTCAGTCCAAGCGAGAATATGATGAATCTACTGAAGCATCCCAACTGGGCAAGTCAGCTGATCAAATTGATGGTTATTCCATATAGCATGTACAGTGGTTTTAAGATTGAAACAAATAGCCGTCTTATAACCACCATCAACAGTCTTCCCGCTCTTCAGAACTTGTCCATCCAGAACTTTAATATAGGCGAATCGCCAGACTTTTCTATACTCGCTCAACTTAAAGAATTTTCATTTCAATCAAAACAACATTACACAGAAGAAGTTCTGCTTCGTTCTTTCGAGCGCTATGCAAAAGAAAATACCAGTCTTCGAGTGCATCTTCTGCCTTTAGCAGCTATAACTGATACTAAAATGATTTATCTCAGTTTGCCTCTTCGCAGTCGTATAGTTCGCTATTGCAAAAGTTTTGGCGACAAACAGATCACCTACAAAGAAGCTATTCCTCTATGCAATAGTTTCCCTTCTCTCATATCACAGGCTATATACATCAGAGAGCCATCTAAAATTGAAGAATTGTTTTCTGCCTACGCACAGCTTAAACAGCTAGTCCACTTGAACTTGACAGTAAATTCAGAGGGATTCAATGAGAATTCGCCCGAGAATTTACCTCATCGTCCAATGACCCCATTACCTTCAGTACGGGCTCTTGATTTGCGGTTGACCTTTACATCACACTCACATGTAAAGTGGCTTAATCTGCAGAAGACACTGCCCAACTTGCAAGTCATTTTCCTCAAATCTTACTGGTGCGAAAACTGTAAAGTACACTCACAAAATTATCTTCATGGCAATTACAATGAAAGCTCGACTACCAGTTTTTCGAAAGCTTATGGATGTTTTTCTGAAATTCTTTTTAACCTTCATCCTGGTGTTCCTCTTAAGCAAATTTTCTTTGAGTTTCCTTTTTCAGGAGAGTATATTTCCTTAGAGCAGTTTCTTCTATCCAACTAAAAATCTAATGTCGAACAATTTGTCATGTTTCCTCTTCAAAGAATAAGTGCTACTTTCCTTTTTATCACGCTATCTTCCTGTAACAAAATTGCAATTTTGTCAATCAATAAAAGTAAAACATTTTTCACTTGATCAGTATTTTTAAAAACAATTCGTTGTTTTCATCAACTTACGACCAAATCATGCTGAGCACACTAGTTCTCGTCCAATCAACGAACCTTTTTTGCCGGTAAATTAATCAGTTTTTGTAATAACAGTAAAAGAACGCATTTTATTACTGCGTCGACGCCATTTTAGGCGGATTTATGTGTTTTGTACTTGACGAGACCATTGTGTCGGTGTTTGTCTGTGTGTGGAGGGGGCGAAAAGGTAGTAGAGAAGGTAGTAGCTGTGTAACAAGGTGAGAAATGAAAAAATAGAAGATTTAAAAGCAAGTTTGACTGAATAGGGATGGGGATGTTCAAGTCGAAACTCATTGGAGAAGAATTTAAGAAGATTAGGTTCAGAAAGATGAAAAGTGCCGCCGATTGGTCCGCTCAGTGAAATGAAGTGTGCCTGGATGTGTGTGGTGTGTTGTGTTGCGAGTTTGGTTGTCTGCCTCTGTCTGCCTGTTTGCCTCTGTCTGGGTGTGTGCCTGTGTTTGCATGAATGTGTGGGAACGGGAGTGGGTGTAGAGGTGGTGGAGGTGGAGGTGAGATGTGTGGTTTCCGTGTGGTAAGTCCAAAGAGAGTCCTGTCTGTTTTTGTTGGTTGTCCACTGGAGTGATGGTAACATAGTCGTCTCCTGTTTTGTTGTTGATGTTGTTGTTGTCGTTGTTGTCAGTGCTTCAGTTGGCTGGTAGTGCTTTGAGAATGGCCTGCACCTCTTCGGCGACTGCAAGGAGGACAAACTCAAACTGCGCCTTGTTCTTCACCATGCCGCATCGCTGGTCGCGGATGTGCTCCAGCGTGGCGGCAATGTCGATCTCTTTGGCGCCCTTTGCCAGTCGGTTCAGAACCATGTCGATGAGAATGTACGTTCCGGTGCGCCCGATGCCGTCGCTGGGAAACAAAAAAGAAGTTTTTGTTATATTTTGTTTTGTTTTGTTTAACCGAAGAAAACAATCCAGTAGTATCTTACCTGCAGTGCACGACAATCGGACAGGATCGACCCTTGTACGACTTGTTGACCTTCCTTCTGAAGTCCAGAATGGACTTGGTGTTCGGCGGAATGCCATTCTCCGGCCAGGAGAGGAAGTGAAATTGTGTGACGGTTCGAGTTTCGCCCGTTTTGAGGTTCTTCAGGTAGAAGCTGCGCACCAGGTAGTCGTCACACCAGATGTGCTCGGAGACGAGGTGCACTTCGTAGTCCTGGTAGGTCTCGCTGCCCTCCTCCGGCCAGTACCGGTCGCACAGGTTCAGGCCGTTCTCTCGGAGGCGAGTCAGCATGACGATGATCACACTGCCCGACTCCCAGATCATCTGCCAGAAGTCCGCTTTGGTGTTGGCCAGCGGCCCCTGTGTTACGATGTACGCCGGATTGCGAGGGTCGTGGTCGGTCTGTCATCGGTGAGAGCAGGTTATAAAATGTGTACAAAAGTAGAATATTAAAAACACTTACGATGGTGTTGGCATTTATGTAGTCGGAGCTGTTGGCATTTGCCAGATCATTGAGAATGACACGCGAGTGGTCGAATGGCAGAATGTCCGGGTAGCGGTTCTTGTTGGCATTCTGCTTCTGATCGGCAGCGTTTGTCGAGCAGGGGTCGGCTTCGTAAGCACACAGCGCTTCCCACTCCTGGTCCAGTCGGTCCTTCTTCTTCAGGTGGTCCTCCATGTAGTTCTGTAGTACAAGTACAAAAGTTAGCTGGTGAAAACTAAATAAACTTCACAATTTGTTACCAGAATAATATGCCCGGTGGTAATGTCCATGTTCGAGGAGACGGGCTCTTCGACCCAGGACGAGGTGGAAGAACGGCTGGGCGGGCTGGGCTGTACATCCGGTCCCTTCTCTTGGTTTGCTAGAGTGGTGTCCACATTCTTCAGATTGGAGGCCTTCTCACTGCCACTGGAGCAGCAGCTGCCGCTCTTTCCATTGCCCCCACCAGAACAGCCACCACCACCAGCCTTGGAGCAGTCCTTCTCATCGTCGCCCGGTTTTCCCTTCATTTTCTGCCGACACAGGTCCTGGTAGTCAAAATTGGCCCAGTCTTCGGGTATCTTAGCCAAGCCTTTGACCTTCTCGCGAAAGGTTTCATTACGACGCCAGATGAAAACGGAGAGCGCCAGCAAGACCACTACGCCGACGACCATAAAAATGGCCAAAGTGGCATTTATCCAGTAGTTTTCGTTCTGCTCGATGATCTTCGCAGAGACGACGGGGAAGTGAATCTGTGTTTAGAAAAAAAGAAGAAAAACCCATTACTGCTTGTCCATTAGAGTGCACTTGCTCTATTAGCACTAATACCTTATCGCCAATTCCGGTTTCCTTGATGCTGTATCCGGTAATGTTTTTGATGACATTTGCATAGTCCTCTGCAAAACAAACATACACACAACAAAAGTTGTAGTAAACAAAACAAAACAGTTCAATTTTGTTCTCAATATTGAGCGTACCGATTTGTGAAGCAACCGATGAGGCGTTCAGCTCGCGGTAGTTTGGATTCACCTTGAAGGTAATTTGAAAGTTCTCCTTTCGCAGATTGGAAAACGTGCCACGAGGCAGCTTGAAGAGCTGCTCAAGTGTCTGCACAAACTTTTGCGAGTTACCCTCGCCAAGCCTGTGAAACATAAAACACAATTTGGGTTAGACTATTTTTGTTGCTGTTGCTCAGGTGCAAGCCAGCACTTTCAACTGATGAGTGTTAGGCGACATACATTCGATTGGTGATGACGTAGGTGTGCGTCGAGTCGACCGCCTCCAGGGTCGTCTCTTCGCCCACCTCGGCCGAGCGAATCACCACGGCATTCTCTGATTTCGCCTCCACCTTCACCGGTCCCTCAGAGACGGGCTTGTTCGAGCGAATGTTGTCCTTTTTTGCCACCTCCATTGGTGCTACTGCTACTGCTGATGTTCACCCAATGACCAGAAGAGAAAGGAGTCAAGAGGTTTTAATTAAGTTTGCACTCTAATTGAAATTTAGTCGATTGCACTTACGTTGCATCGATTTAGTGCTCTCCGGTGAGGCATCGTCCGTCTCTTCCGTCTCCTGCTCCTCCTGAGAGGAATGGTTCAGCAACAGAAAGAGAAAGAGAGAGTGGGTTAATGTGATTAGGTAAATGGCTTTGCGGATGAATAATGAATGAATGAACAGTGCAATGGCAATTCACGGCGTCCACACTGTCCGCTGTTCACACTGAACATCATTCATAATTGAGTGCATTCTAATCAGGCCTGACTAAACGCTTCCTTCCTTTCTTCCTTCGACTTACCTTGACAAGATGAAGTTCATTGCTCGGCGCTCCGCCGACCTCCTCCACCTGCTCGGCCTCTCCGATGCTCGGCGTCTCTTCGGCGTCAGGCTTGAAAAAGTACTCCTCGTAGTACTTCGGGCCGGGCTTCTTTATGTCGTAGCGGTGCTTTCGGTAAAAGTTGGGCATCTTGGTGTCGTAGTTGTTGTTGTAGTTGATGTCGCCCAGAAGAATCTCCTTGACGTTGATCTTATCCTCGTCATTGTCGTCGTCGTTGCCGTCATCATCATTGCCATTGTTATTGTTGCCGTTGTTATCTCCGCCAAATAGATCGTCAATGTTTTCAATGACCACCTCAGAAGAGTCGTCGCCATTCTGCTGTTGCTGTTGAATAGTCTTCTCAAGTAGTTTTCCTAACAAGTTCTCGACTGTTGTTAATGTTGCCATTGAAATGTAATTAGCCGTTTAGAACAACAAACAACAAAACTTTCAAAAACGTACCTTTTTTCTCGGAGACCTCGCCGTTTGCAGGATCGACGTCGTCCTCCTCAATCACATCGACCATGTAAACGTCGTCACTTGAGGGCTCAGAAGGAGAGATCCGGGAAATTAATTTAGGAGTGATTTCATCACTGTTCTCAGGCTCTCTTTGCTCTTCTTCCTCCTCCGCCTCTTCATTGGTGTCTCGAAGAACGCGAATCGCCGGTTTGGGCAATCGATCGGTAGTGTCGAGCAGTCGTCCCAAGGGAACGAGCAGAATCTCGTCCTGGTCCTGCTCCTGTTCGGCGCCATTATCCACCAGCAGCTGCTGCTGCTCAGGCGGGTAGATGAAGCCACCAGTAGATGACTTTTCAATGCTTGGCTGCTTGAACGGACTGCCGTCCCTGCTGCTGTCTCTGCTGGTCGCTGCCGCCAGCATCAGCAGCTCTTCCGGACTAATTCGAGCTAGGTCATCATCAGAACTGTCAGCATCAGCAGTTTGTAGCGGTCGATCGTGGTTCCGGCGTGGTTCGGCAAAAGCATTCTGCTTGGAAGAAATTAGGCAAGGAGGAGGGAAAAAGCAAAAGTGTAAAAAATCCTGTTGGGAATTGGGTTTCATTTCTCGCTCTCATTTCTTGTTTTTCGTTTTCTCTCTTTCATCCGCTATCTCTTCGGCTATATCTCGGTTCAGTCCCAGTACTCTGGGTAAACATTGGAGTGGCGGTGGTGGCGGTTTAGCACAGGTTCATGCATCAGTGCCACCGCTAATGGCGATTGCCTAATTTCAATTCATTACTACTGTTACTACTACTGTTCAACTAATACTTGGACGCCCACACGCGCAAACACAGACACACACTCATTGGTGTTCATTGGCACTTACGTCAATGTACAGCGGTGATGGCGCCAGTTCATTGTCGGCGCTGTCGACGGCGTAATCAAAGTAGGTCTTCGGTACCTTTGCACTTCTGCTTTTTGGCACTGACGGCAGCTGCCGGTGGTTGACCGATTTTTCTACGTTTTCTGAGTAGGCAGCAGCAGGCTCATTGCTTCCTTCCTTCAGACCTTTCATCAGCATCGAGACGATCAAATCCAATCGAGGGTCTGATGACTGCTGTTGCTGAGCCTGCTGTAGTGCTTCGGCATTGTCATCATCATCATTCTCTTGAGCGACGAATCGAATGCTCGGAGTGCGCTTAAGATGTTTGGATCGCAAACGAGATTTAATGCTATCGCGAGACAGCGTCGACTTGACCGAGTTGTTGTCTTTGCTGCCGCTGCCGCTGGCCACGGCTTCGGCGTAAGATTTTAAGACGTCACTGACGTCACCGGTGGAAGTAGAAGAGGAGTCAGAAGAAGAGGAGGAGGACAGGGACAAAGTTTGCGGTAGTTGAGAGGGGGGATCATTTGCGGGGGTGAAAAGTAGTGGAGGTGTTGAAGAAGGTGACAAAGAGGGCGAGGAGTGAGTTTTGGTCTGCCTTGACGATGACGAGCTTTCTGATTTCTGCTGCTGATGTTGCCTGCTGCTGCCTTCATTACCCGACAGTGGGCCACTTTGAGGAAGAAGCAAATTGGACAGAGCCGAGGACTTCTCCAAACTGTCTGCCGGTAGCTGTTGAGGAAGAAAGAGGATGAAAGGTCAGCACAAAAGTAATGGTGTTAGGGTGTCTTTTTATCTGCTATCATCTGAAATTAACTTTCAACACCTGCACCGGTGCTCTTTAGAAAGTGAGTGCTTTTGAGTGCTGTTGCCTAAGTCTACCTGAGCTTACGTATCTCGTTAAAGGTGTTTTTCTTGTTTCCTAATTTATCTATCTCTGTATAGTTTCAATTTGTTTTTGCCTGGCCAAGACACAGTTCTGAGAACTATGTGCCAGTCTAGTGCACTGCTTTCACTGCTGCCCTCATAAATGCTAGTGATATCATTAAAATTTCATTTCTTTTCTGTACGGCGGCGGCGACTTTGGCAATGCATGTTTTTGTGTGGGTAGCAAACAAAAAGAAACAAAACTGTACTGAAGGGGAGGCACAGATCATGTTACTGCCTCACTAGCTCACTAGACCTGCCATGTTACCGCCACTACTAACCTCTTCTACGAAGTATCCATCAGGCAACGAGGAGGCGAGGAAACTGTTGGATACATCATTGGCCGCCTCCGCCTGCTCCTGCTCGCCTTTCGGGTCAGTGATAAGCAGATCGACGTATGGTGGTGGCTGGACTGCAACGGGCAACAGCTCGCGCAGGTAGTCACAGCGGCTGGAGTCGTAGACGATGCGAGGTCGGTCATTGAGAACGGTCTTGAGGACGCACTGGGTGTAGGCGTCCTTCCAGTCGTAGCCCTCCTCGTACAGGCGGTCTACCTCCTGCTCCAGCAACTGCACCGTTTTCCGATCCAACTGGTACACATTACTGCTGGAGGGCTGGGGCTGCTGTTGATCGTTGACATCTGATGATAATTGCACTAGCCGTGCCAAAGAGGATGATGCTGCTGGCGCGGCCGGCTCCTCACATCGCCCGAATGCGTGGTCTGCAGAGAGGAAGGAAAAAGGAGAAGGGAAGGGGAGACACAAGTGAATGCAATTAGTCTGTAATTCCATTCTTGCTCATTTGGTTACTACTGTAAAATTCCAAAGAAAACAAAACAAAAGAAGCTTCGTTGTTTGTTTTTGAAAAAAAATACAAGTCATTATAATGAAAGTGCACTAGTACAAAAGGAGGAGGGGGACTGCAAAGCAAATGAACATATTGCACAATAGTAATTATAATGATGATGATGATGATTGGAGAGACACAGGCACCGCCACAACTACCACCACCAGATCGTCTGGCGTTTTCTGTCGTACAGTTCTCTATGCACTTCCGAATGAGAAGAATTAATTAAAGAGCGTCGCCTAATCGCATTAAGACCTAGCCAGTAGTGCTCGCCATGCACCACTGGGACATCTGCCCTGTTCCCTGTTTTCTTTCATTCTGTCCGTCTGTTTGTGTGTTTCTGCAAACGGACAGTTGTCTTCTCTTGCCTGTCCCTATTCTAGCCATTAAAAGTCGGTGCCGATGTAATTGCTGCGACAGTCGTAAAGTCGTGTTGTTGCCGCTGCGGAAACAGCAGCAGCAAAAGAAGTAATTTGCTGCACTTTAGGATAAAACGGCGTGGGTAAAGCAGTGGCAAAGTTTGCTTAGCAGTGCAAACGGTGGCGGATCTAGAACAAATCTAGTGATGGGCGACAGTGCAAACATCGGGGAACAGGGGACAAAGGGAATGGGCGAGAATGGGAATGAGATTGCTGCTCTGATGTTTGTCATGTTTGTGCTGATGCTGTTGATATTGATTAGATGGTGACCGGGGTGGACAGAACTTACCATCAAAGCAGAACTCAGATGGGCCGCAAACGTCACTGAAGAGGCACCCTAAAACAGTGAGGAAAAAAGCGTTGTCTATTAGTTAAGATTATGACCACTAATGAACGTGGTGCCACCAAAATAGAGTGTTGTAAGTGCAATATCAAATTGGTGTCACTCAGATTGCCGTATAAAAAAGAAAACTTTTTTAGTTTAGTTTCTCAATTATTACCGATTACTCGGTCCCGATAGGAGACGGTGTGCGTTTCATGGTAGCATATCGAGGCGATTAGAATGAGGAGGAAAGTGACTCGGATGTTCTTGAACATCTTAACGGTGCATGACCAAGCGCACAGTGGCTGGCTGTCGACGTTCGGTGGTGATGACTGGAGAGATGCGTGGACACTACTACGAACATACGACTAACATCCAAAAGAGCTTTTTGGCCATGATTGCAAATGATTGAGGACACTGTTGCCGAACAAAAAAGGTTGAATTTAAGGAAGAATTCGAAGTTGACTAAAGGTTGCTGCTGATGGCTGCTCCGAAACTGTTGCCATTTAACTGTCACAGTAAAAAAGTGGTGTTGTTGTTAGAAAGAAGACTGAAAGAAAAAACTATTGATAGTATAGAGGAGGAGGAAAGTGTTGGATAATGTGTGATTGAGAAGCTCGGGAGCAGCAGTTGATCTGCAGATTTTACAAATCCTCAATTCGGAGGCATCCTTCATACAGACTGGTGCTGGTGCAGTCTTCAGAGCAGCAGATGGTGGCAAGAAGATGAACTAAAAGGGGTTGTCACCGGTGGCTGCAGCGGTGTGGATGTCCTTCTGATGGTGAAGAGGAGAAGACAAACAGAGAACCCAAAGGAAATGAGAGAGAGTGGTGCCAAGATGAGTACAATGGAGAAATGAAGGAATAGAGAGAGAGAAGGAGGAAGCCAGTGCTGCCAGAAGACTCGCAGACTCGGCGGGCAGCAGCAGCAGGCACCGTGTTGGAACGAGTCTCTACGGCGAGTGATGGCAAAGCGGACGTGCGCCAGCCGAACTGATCACCACTGGCTCACCAGATCCAACAGCACCAGCACCAGCACCAGTTCCACTAGGCTCCACGCACACACCAACCAACTGAACAAGAGAGCCGTACAGGCAATGCAATGCACATTACTGCACTACTAATGCCATTTTTAGACCCAGTGTCGATGTACAGCGGTACTGCTGCCACCACCACCACCACCACCACCACCACCACGATCCTCATGACTTTCTATATAGTGGAGCCCTAGTGGATCAGTGGATAGAGAGAAAAAGAAGAGAGAGAGAGAGAGAGAGAGAGAGAGAGAGAGAGAGAGAGAGAGAGAGAAGGAGAGAGAGAGAGAGAGAGAGAGAGAGAGAGAGAGAGAGAGAGAGAGAGAGTGAGCTAAAGAGCGAGTAATCAATAGTGTATCGTTCACTGACAATTAAACTTCCTTCGCGTCTTTGTGTCTCCTCTCTCCCCACCAGCCAATACCTGTGTACACCGCTGCCCGTGCTTTTGCGTGTGTTTGCTGTAGAGGCGCCTCCTGGCTCTGAACCGCTGCCGCTTCTTGTCGCCTAGGTCACCAGGACCTTGTCGCTTTGCTCTTCTCGCAAAATGGCAATGAAAGTTTAATTTTTTTAAGTATGAAAAAGATAGTATCAACATAGTTGAAGAAAGGCGATCAATAGACGGCTGAGGCAGTTCAATTGGCAGGTGAGGAGGTACTGTGTAATACAAGATGATCGAGGTGCACATTGCAGTATTAAAGTTGTAGGCAGATATAAATTGGCTATGAAAGTTAGAATTGATTGCTTAGTGCAAACTAAGATAAAAGATTTTTCAGTAAAAAATATTTATTGTGTGACTTCAGTTTAAAACTAGTTAGGGTTTTTACTAATTAAAAGTTTTTTAAAGCACAAGTGCGCAAAAGGTTTAAACAGGTCATAACTATAAAAATTGATTTTTATTGTAAAAGTTTGAAAACAAGTCTAAAAACTTAAAACAAAATTTGTCTCTTTTAAAATAGTTAAAGTTGTCACAAGACAAAATAAAATTACACACTTTAATTAACAGAGTACATTTGAATAGTAATTTTATTGACGTAATACATTTTTCAAATTCCACAAAATTGTAAACATAAATAAAACTTTTAAAATGTTCAAAATAGCATTAAAAATTTTGTTTGTAAAATGTTAGCAAAGAACAAAGGGTTTACCTGTTTAGAAAATTTGCTTTTAATTAAAAACAAATATAGTTTGTTTTAAGTTATTGGTTGCAATATTAGTCTAAACAAATTTCTATTGATTAAATTTAATATTAATTAGTTAAATTATTCAATGATTTTTTTAAAAACAATGTTTGTTTAATCTTGTGTTACTAAACTACTATAGTCAATAATAAAAAAACCAATAATTTATAAAGCTTACACAAGAATTAGAAAAGTTTTGGTTTGGCAATTATAAACAAATTTTAAAAATTAATTTGTGTTGTCAAACCTTTGAAGTTTTATTTCCGATTTTTAATAAGAACAAAAATTAAACATTGTTTTATTGTAACTCATTTTAAAATAAAAACATTAAAGTTGTCATTTTTATAGCGAAATGGATTTGTAATTTATAAAATAACAATGAATTGTTTTTTAAACAAAAACCGATTTTTTTGAAAATTATTTGTACAAATTGTTCAAAAACTTGATTCTACTGCTAATAAAGGCTGAGTTTTTCATCTGATAACAATAAAATACAATTGTTAAAGCCCTGAACAAGTTTTTAGTTGTATTTTATCTTTAAATCGATTAATACTAGGTTTCACTTGAGCAATATCATAATTCTAGTTTTATTTTGAATATTTTTTATCTCGGTTTGTATTTAGTTATTGTTCCGCCCATTTTAGCGTAAAACTTAATCTGTTCTTAAACAGCAAGTGCAATGCACGCAACTATTACTGAAAAAAATTCTTTGTGTAACTCTACAGTTGTAAATGATAAAATAAAAGTTTGTGGGTGCCTGGACTCATGCCCCAACAAGTTGATATTTTGTAATTTATTGGCAACCAAAAACAGACAATGATTAAAAAAATTGGCCATTTAGTAACAAACAAAAAGTAACTCTTGTTAAACTAAAATCTCTTTTAAGAGCAAAAGCTAATTTTGGCACATTAATTGTGTTTTTAATGACACAAAAATGTTTTTCAAATATTTCATAAAACAAACATTAAAACAAGTAATTTGTATAATTCGTTAATTCAATCTGGTTTTAAAAGCATATTCCATTGATTAACAATTGTACTAACATTGTCACCGACAATTTTTTACTTGAAAATGTAATTTATGAAGTAAAATTGATTTTGAATAAAACTCAATTTGACAAAATGATAAAAAATTGTTTTATTTCACAATTTAAATAAAAAAATTTTAATTTTTGTTTTATTTTTCCTACAAACTTCCACATTTAAAATTTTAAATTGTCGTTTGTATTATAAAAAATTTATTGTTTTCCGAAGAAAAGTCATTTCACAGGGTTCAGTTACCCAAAATAGGGTTCTTTACTTCCCGTGTTGAGGTAGAACTTGCCTCTGTTTCCCGTACCTGTGTACTCAATGGCCTTCGGTCCTAGGTATACGCAATTCTTACGATTGGCTCCACAACTACGACAAGTACTGTTGTCTGCATTGAAAGTCGCATAATCGGCACATCGATAGGCAATTGTTTTTGGATTGTTTCCATTACGTATAGCCTCGATGTAGTACACCTGTAAAAATAAAGTAAATTGGAGTACGATTACTAATCACGACCAAATAAGAAAGCAATCAAAAACAGAGGCTCTGGAAATCAAATTAACGTCAAAAAAATCTAAATTGACATACCCATCCCCGGTAGTGCTCACACCCAAGTAAAGTTCGCGATCTACAAGGCAAAATGTTGTTACTGTTTAAAAAACTTAGCTCACATCATCATTAAGTACCCCTCTGAGATTCCTCCTTCAACAAACGCCCCGATACGATCTTTAGCACAGCCTGGCTGGCTTTTAGCACCATTCGGATACAGATCCACTGTTCCCGAGGGTTCTTCATATCCCATTCCTACCAGGGGCTTTGCATCAGTGTGTATCACATCGACAAACTTGGCGTCACTGTACCAGAGGCGACCCTTAGGCTGACGGTCTTTGAACGAGGGTCCAGCTGGGTCTAGCCCAGTGATCTGTTGATTAAAAAAATCTTAAACTCGGTGAAACCTTTTGACAGTGTTTTTACCTGACCAAGGTTCCCTTTTAAAAACTTGCCCTGAAAAAAACATCGTTTAGCGCTTTTCAGTAAAAAATTAAAAATGTACAGACCGCAAATCCGCAAACATGCGCTCCGAGAGACTGACAGAGAAGGTGAAACTTGTCCAGAGAGGATCTCCGCTGTCGTGCCATCAGCGACATCTGAATTGCAATCATCGGTCCGACGAGGGGAGCGTTCGCCACCGCCTGTCCATAGGGCTCCTTGTTGCCGCCCGACCAGTCGGCGATGATCACATTGACGTCCATCCGCTCGAGAAAGGCGTTCTTCATGTCGTGCATCCACTCGCGATTGCTCGGATTTTCACTGTACCCGTGGACGATTATTTTAGTGGGCTTGCTGCCGTCAAAGTTGGCGGCCCGCTGCAGTGACTCGGTGGAGTTCCAGGTGATGTTCTGCGGCTGTTGGCGGTTGCTGCGAGTGTACAGCTGGAAGATGAGGTTTATTGTGGAGGGGCTGAAGGGCAGGTAGAGGGTGCTCTTCTTGGTGCTCGACTGGTCGAGGTAGTCGGTGGCGTTGAAGGTGCCGATTCCCGGGTAAGAGACAGTGGTGGCATTCTTGGTTGAAGATGACGATGGTGATGAAGAAAATGATGATTGTGGCGGCGATGACACTTTGCACTGGACCGCTTGAAAGCAGAGCAGAAGAGCGGCCACTACAGTGATTGCAGTGAACTTCATCTTTTCGCTCTCTTAATTTGTCAAAGTCAGCAAGTTGAAGGTTCGCGCTTGTTTGTGAAAAGAACTAGCTGATAATTAATTCTTCTTTTCGTAAGAAAGAAGCTCCTCTCTTTCTCTTTTATACACCACCACCGTCTAAGCGCGAAACGATATACATTTCCACTTGCACCGAGAAAACAGGTTTTGTCTCTCAGCATTTTCCCCTGAATCTCGTGCCTCTACTTTTCGTGCACCAATAAAAACAGAAAGAAAATTAATAAATCTGCGGAAAGGTTAGTCATTGGCATTGAAACCCTCCTGTTTTCTGCTGTTGCCTGCTGCTGCTGCTGTTAAACAGTTTGGCTAATTGTCACTGTTGCAGCTTTTGTTTTGTTTCCGACTGTACAAGTATGTTCATTACCTTGAGCAGTGCCACAATTGGATTGGATTGTATTGTACAACAGAGGTAATAATAACAATGAGTAATAAAAACACACAATCCTAAAGCGTTAATTATGCAACTGTTTCAAACAAGATACTTTTAAAAAAGAAATTAAAAATACTAAATAAGTAGAATCTTACTAACTAGATCATTGGAAATAGGGCTCCGTCTCGGCGGTGTTCAGGTAGAACTTGATGCGATTCTCGCCCTTGGCCTTGAACTCTGCAGACCTAGGGCCAAACCAGGCGCAATTTTGTCCCTCATCGCCACAGTCGTTGCAGTTGCCCGCCTCAAAAAGCTCATAGTTTTCACATCGATGAGCAAGCAATTTGGGGTTGGTGACGTTGGTGATGGACTCGGTGAAATACTTCCAAGACCGATAGTGCTCACAGGCGATCAGTGTTCGAGCGCCGGTGAGGAAGCCGCGCATGAAGGAGCTCAGGCGTTCAGTGCCACAACCTGGCTGACGGTGACCTGAGTTCGGGTAAATGTCTATCGTTCCGCAGGCTTCTCCCATTCCCAGGCCAATGACCGGACGCATGTCGGTGTGAATGGCGTCCACAAACTGGGCGTCAGTGTACCACAGCCGGTACTGCGGCTCGGCGCCCTCAAAGCTCGGTCCAGCGGGGTCCATTCCTGTGATCTGGGTAAAAAAGATTACAATTTTAGCATTGATCAAAACTACTGCTATTCAGCTCACCTGACCAAGCGTTCCGTTTAAAAATTTTCCCGCAAAGCCTGAAAGATGTGCTCCCAGACTCTGTCCGATCAAGTGAAACTGAGATTCAGTGGCATTCTTCAGCCTACAGATCAGCTGAACCTGAATGGCTACCATGGGGCCAATGACCTAAAGAGTAAGTGAGAGCATTTTGCTGATGAGAAGTTCATCAAAATACCCCTCCCAGTGCCCTTTTACCTGCGTATTGGCCGCCGCCTGTCCGTAGCGTCCTCTGTTGGCTCTGTTCTTGCTCCAGTCGATGATGATGACGTTCAAATCAAAGGCCTCCAGAAACTTGTCCTTCATGTCGCCGATCCAGGGCCGAGAAGCGGGCGTCTCCACGTACCCGTGAATGATCACCTTGGTCGGTCGGCCATTGCTGTAGTACCGGGAGCTTTCCACCGACTCGGTGTTGTTCCAGAGGAGCACTTCTGCTTCGGTGGGATTCTCACGGGTGTACAGGTAGAAAGAGGGCTCCATCTTGAAGGGGTCCTCGGGGAGGTAGTCCAGGAGGCCATCGGTGTCGAAGAAGCCAATTCCCGGGTAGTCAACAGACTTGTGAATGCTGGAGCACTTGGAGAGCACTACACAAACCATGAGAATTATGAGTGAAAAGGTGGTGAACATCTTTGCTCGACTCGGTCGCCGCCGCCGCTGGTGAGGACCGTACAGAAGGAAGAAGACAAGTGAAGAGATGAAAAGTGTCGCGAGAAGTGAAACAACCATGATGCACTTTTGTGCCGTTTGCACTGTGCACAGATTTGCACTTTGGCGGTACCGCCTTGATTATAGACTGGCACTAATGAAGAGGGAAAGGATGATGAGGGAGCAGTGGTGGAAAGATGTTTTGTAGTGTAAAAGATTTGCCCGATAACATGTGCGTGTTTTTGTGCCATTGGAAGCCAGTCGTCTGCTGCTGATGTAATGTCACATGCGGTGTTGTAGGTGGTACAAGTTTGTGAGCACTACTCTGTATGCAGCAGCAGAGAACAATCACTGGTGGCTGATTAGTCACCTCCACTCTATCACATTCTGCCACAGTCCACTGATAATGACAGTGGAAACGATAAAGCGTCGTTACCTTGAAGGAGAGGATGGGTAGCATATGGTGGTGAGATTTGAACAACACTTACACTTTGTGAGATTAATCAATGGAAAAATGGTTAATGAGTAAAAAAAAGTTTATTTGGGGTATTAGGGAAATCGTTTTTATTGTATTTTATATTTAAAACAACAAGTATTTTTCATTCAAAATGGATGGAGATCATCATAATCATGATCTGATTTGAGACGCTTCTTTTTCTTAATCTTTTTACGTTTTTTCTTTATTTTAGCATCAACGCCGCTGCCGTGGTCTGAATCTTTTTTGTCATAAAAACGGCTTATAGATTTAATTACCGTAATTAAGCCAGCCTTACTGTCAATATTTAGTGAGCTGGTTTCATTCTCCCGAAGTAGAGCTAATTGGAAAATGATTAGTCAAAGGTTAACAAAAAAAAATCCAAAACCATACAAGAGTTAATAAAAAGTGGCCAAAAGAATAGGAGAATGACAAACACAGGACGACACTTCATTCTTCAAACTTGAACCAATGTTCATTTACGTGCAAGAAGTTATTAATTTAAATAAATGCTAAATTAAAGCATTATTACTGCCTAATTTGAGAGTCCTTTGAAGTTGAGTAAAAAAGCAGTAAAAACAGGACAGCATTTTGGTAAATGAAAAACAACTATTGTGTGAAACGGTTCATTAACATATTGGAAAATATAAATTGCTTCAATTTAAATTTGGTAATACCATTTGACATTGGGGCTATCGCTGATTGGTTTTAAAAGCAGTAAAACCGTTTTTGAATAGCTTAAATGACCCTCACAAAACCGTAAACTGAAAAACTCAATTGGTTTAGAAAATCTAAATCGACAATCTGATAAATAGAATAGTTTCACTAATATAAATATCTAAAGTCCCCATTATATTTGTTTCCAAATAGACAATTCACATTTGAAAGAATATGTTACTTGTAGTACACACCACAGCAATGGTGTCCGTGGGCGACACTTTCACCTTTTTCTGAGTATTTACTTTTTCGACAGTGTCTCTTCAACCATCTGTAAAAAAGAGCAACAAAAATTAGCATTCAAAAATAAACTACCTCGAAGAGTACAACCTTGGAAATGCTCTTCAGTGTGTTGGGCGTAAGGTTCTCCAGTTTGCTGAGTAGATCAGTGGAGAGCTGCTTTGCAGCGGAACTGCCGCCAGCACTGGCCGACTTGTTCGAAGGTGTCTGGTGAATTGACTCTGAGGAGGAAGCTCGCGAGGAAAGTGCTGACTGACTGGACTGACTATCCTGACCGGTGCCCGTCAGGTAGGGATGCGTGAGCAGATCGGCCGCCGTCGGTCGTTGCGTCGGGTCTTTGGTGAGACATTTCTGTTTTGGCAGCAATGGATTTAGTTGGTTGATTCAGTAGTAAACTGAGTAAACAGAGTCGACCTATACCTTAATCACATCGACTAGCAGCGGGTCCTCTTCATGCGGAAAGGTAATCGTCTCATTGCAAATGGCCATACTCTTCTGGAAGTTGTCCTTCCACGCGGCAAACGGACTGTAGCCGTACACGAGATTGAACAGTATCACCCCGAGACTCCAAATGTCCGCTTTCTGGTTGTACTTCACCACCGACTTGCCGTCCTCCAGCTTGTGCCGCCGCTGAAAGGACTCCGGCGCCATAAAATCCGCCGTGCCGATGATGGACTCCTTGTAGACGCTCGTCTTGTTCGACTGAATCTTATTGGCAATGCCAAAGTCAATCAGCTTCAGCTTTCCTGAGAACGAGGATTGTTTTGAAAAAAGGTTGCAAAAACACATTCACTGAAAAGGAAAGCAGTCACACTTACCACTGACGATGATAAAGTTGACTGGCTTCAGGTCGGAGTGGACGATATTGCGCACGTGAATCTCATTGACCACCTTGACCATCTCCTGCCAGTAGAAGCGAATCATGTGCGGGCTGAGCTTCTTCACGCCGCCCTCACTCTGAAAGCCCTGAATGACCTTCGACAGGTCGTCGTCGCCCTTCTCCATCACAATGAACAGCTCGCGGTCGTTGTTGCGAAACTCGTAGTCGTACATTCGCACGACGCGCTTGCAGTCCCGCAGCGAGGCGAGCAGCTTGATCTCATCGCGAAAGCCGTGTAGCACCGCCTTGTCCGCCTTCCGCAGGTCGACCGTCTTCAGCGCCAGGGTGCACTTTCGCTCCAGATCAAAGACCTGGTAGACGACGGCAGAGCCGCCTCGCCCCAGCCGGTTCAGCACCTTGTAGTGCCGTCCCTTGATGGTGATCGTCTTCAGGTCACCACCCTCAGCTGATGCTGTCGAGCTGTCTGCGGGTTTTGACTTTGAGCTAGAAGCTGGAACGGCAGGTACCGACTTTGACGGTACTTTTGCCGGTGTCGGCTTTGCTGAAGATGACGATGATGATGATGGTGGGGCTGGTGGGGGTGGAGCAGGCTGTCGCTCAGGCATTTTAGGAACCTTTGCCAAGCTGGGGGCCAGCATTTTGAGGCTCTTCAGCACTGGCATCGGAGTAGACGGTTTGACTGAGCCAGGCTTTGGCAGCTGAGCAGGGGGAGGCATCTTCTTTGCGGAAGGCGGAACAGCTTCACTGGTCTTTGAGGTGACCGGCAGCTCAACAACACACGGCTCCGGCACTCTGTCCAGGGCAGGCATAGAGCGAGCCAGCTTCAGTTGACTGTCATTCTCAAAGCTTTCCGTGTCGTCAATATCCATGTCGACTATTATTTGGTGAGAATTGGCGGAATCAGTTCGTTTAGTGTGCTTGATCGAGGCACCAGAAGAGTTGTTGCCCACTGAAGTTCCAGAGTTGGCAGACGTGTTGGTGGTGGTGGTTGAAGAGGTACTAGAAGAGCTTACCGCCACTGCTGCCATATGCGAATCCAAGTTCAGTGGCCTTAAAATCCGTCCCGCCTTCCCTCCTGATGATGCACTTTCCTTTGCAGGAAACTGCTTCAACCAAGGTCGTTGGGAGTTATCAATCAGAGGCTTTTTAGAGCTAGAGACCGGCAACCGTCTCTTGCTGGTGCTTCCCGATGGGATCGGCTTTTTAGCCACCTTTGAGCTGGAATACTGACTGGCAATACTTTCGGCGACTTCATTGGAGTAGGAATTAGAGCTGGCAATCACCTGATGAGACATTGGCAGTCGAAGGACACCATTGTTGATGCCCTTTACGAAGGAGGGCTCACCGAACGAGCTGGCGTTGTCGGGCAAAACCTCCACCACAGACTGGTCAGCGGAAAAGGCTCGCACCACTTTTTGAGCACATTTACCTGATGGTATGTACTCGGGCGAGTAATCAGGATCATCTGTCGCAGTTGGCTCTTCATTTTCATCATTCGAAGACTCGGAGGACTCCTGCTGAGTCTGCTGACCGTTGATGCGAAAGTTTCGAAACTTTGAGTACAACTCGGCGTGAGACTCTTTGAGAAGCTTTTCCTTCCTTTCAATTTCTAAGCGCTCCATCAGAGTCGAGTGCTGAGTGGCGGACATTGAGGCTGACATTGTTTGGTTGTACTGTTTGGTGGTTGATTGTTGAACACTAGTGTTGGAAGTCAGCAGATTACCGCCCGTGTTCAGATCTTCCGTTGGCTGATTAGAGACGCTCTTCTTCAGTGAATCAATATTGCCTGTTGTTGAGAGGTGCTTGGAAATGACCGATACTGGACGTGGTGGAGTTTTTAGCAGAAGCTCGCGATAATTTCGAGATGAATACGGTTGTTGAGAGTCACCAGTTTTTCCACTGACAGCGGCCATCGGCCGAAGAAACTCACCCCTATCAGTTGCCTTTTTACTGGCAGTTGTTGAAGCAGTTGTGGCAGTGGTTGTGGTGGTGGTCGTGCTGGTGGTGGTCTTTGACACTTCGGCTGGCGGACGCCGAAGGCGCACTTTAAATGAACTTGTTGTATGTGTGGTCATGGTTGTCGATGTGAGTGATAAAACAAGGTAAAATCTACAAAAGAAGCAACAGTTTTAGAGATAAAGATAGCACGCATAAAAGTGTGAAAACAAACCTTTTTGAACTTGATGCAATACTAGTTGAGCACGCTTGAAAAATCTGTATTTGAAATGCAACGAACAGACAGAATCCGATTCCACAATATAAACCAAGGTAAAAATATTCTTCCCAGAAGATAAACAACAAACAGTGAGAGAGATAGCAAGTAAAGGGCCTCACTCTCTTCAGAACTCAAGGCAAATTCAAATCAACAAACCGCCGAAAATCAACGGCCAAAAATGCCCGTCACAGACGGTGTTACGTTTTGAGCCGATGACGCAATTTGTTGAATCAATAAACACAGCGATGTTTTTTGGTTTTTTGAAAAATTTTTGCGATTTTTATTGAAATTTTTTTGCTTTAAGAAAGTCCCAAACAAGGCCGCCGGGTACAAACAACATTGTACACTTGGGAAGTGTGTCTGTGCTGGTGTAGAAAGGTGTTGAAAGAAGACACTTGAAAATAGGGGCCTGAGAGGGAAGGGGAAAGAGTGGGAAAAGGTTACAGAGATTTTTTTGGGGGAGGAAAATTGAAAATTTTGAATTTAGAAATTGAAAAGATGCACAGATTCAAAAGAGGAAAATTTAGAAGGGGAGAAAATGACGAAAGATAATTTCGATGAGAGCAGGTGCATCTACTCTGGCTTGGAGCCCAGCTCCTTGGCGCGATGAGCCTGAAGAACAGCCATGGCCTCGTCCACCTTGCTCTTCAGCAGAGTGGGATCGTTGATCATGTGCTGAACCTCGGCCACGTCCATCTCCAACAGCATGCCAGTGATCTTGCCAGCATATTCAACGTTGATGCTGCTCACGAGTGGGTACAGATTTTCGCCTAAAAATAGAAAAACAGAACATTAGAAACAGAGCCATCAAAGTACACAGTAAGTAAAAGGACTAAAACACTAGAAGGTTACTAAAAATCTTCAGACACGGAGAGAGATATTGCAAAGCGGCACAGCCAAGTCCATATGGCCAGTGGGTTCAGCTATTTCTAGCTCTGACCGAACAAGGCGACCCCGGCAACGTGGGTATCCCCGAGAATCATCATAGAATTGAAATTGTTCACTGAACTGAAATCTAGCCTGAAAAGGGCCCCCTTAACAAGAGAAAGGGTTCATGTGCTTACCCAGAATTTGAATCTGCTCTTCGTGGCTGACAGCAGTCGCCTCAGCACCAAGCTGCGGGAACTATACAAAAAAAAGCAATTTCGTTAGTGTTCAGTTGACAGTACAAGAGAGGAAAAGCTAAAAAACTTACATTGCCAGGAGCAGTGGGAACGGCACCACCGGCGGGCTTACCGCCCTGAGGACCGGCACGAAGACCGGGGCCTTGCGGGGGACCACGCGGGACCTGGGCGCGACTCTGCGGACCACCGGGAATGACCTGTTGCTGGACGAAGCGACCACCCTGAGCATTAGCTCCGGGAATGCTACCCGGTCCGGTGGGCATGGCGGGACGGATGTTGGGCTGGCCAGCAGATCGTGGGTTCTGGCCGCGGTAGTTACCCTGGTTGAACTGGCCCACATTCTGGCGCTGGCCCTGGTTCATCTGATTCCAGCGCGGATTGACGCGCATGCCCTGGGCGTTGGGCTGCACCTGACCGGCTCCGGGGCCGGCGTTCTGGTAGAAGCCTCGGTGAGCCATGGGGTTCGCCACCGGCATCAGGTAGGGCGGCTGTTGCATGCCTCCGGCGGCCATCATCTGTCCGTGCATCGGCATAGCCATGTTCTGGCCCTGGAACTGCGGAGGGGCGGCCATGTTAGCCTGGGGCAGGCCAGGCTGGTTGGGCAGCGCATGTGGCAGGCGAAGGTTGCCGCCACTGGTGTAGCGCATGTTCAGCTTCTGCGCCTCGCGGTCCTCCTTGCGCTGAGCCAGAGCGACGTACAGCGGCTTCGAGACGATGATGCGGTTGTTCATCTCAGTCACCGCCTTGGTGGCCTCCTCCGGAGTGCTGAAGCACACGAAACCAAATCCCTTGGACTGGCCCTTCTCGTCGGACATCACCTTGGCGCTGGTGATGGTGCCGAAGCTGCTGAACTCGGTCTGCAGACGCTGGTCATCGATACCATCCTCCAGGTTCTTCACGTACAGATTGACGCCCTGGTTGCGATTGATGCGCTCAGCCTTGATGGCGTCCAGCTTGCGACGAAGCTCCGCTTCGCGCTCGGCTTTCTTCTGGGCACGGCCCACGTAGAGCAGTTTGCCGCCGCCCATGTCCTTGCCGTTCAAGCTAGAGACGGCCGCCTCAGCGCCCTCCGAGCTGGCAAAGCACACGAATCCAAAACCCTTCGACTTGCCATCGATGTCCTTGGTCACAACCGATGAAGTGATCTCGCCGTGCGGGGCAAAGAGAGCCTTCAGCTTCTCGTCAGTGTCGTACTGGTCAGTCAAATTCTTCACGTAGACGTTGGTGAAGCGACGGTGTCCGCCGCCCAGCTTAGTCTCGCGCTCCTTGCGGGAAAGAAACTTGCCCACAAAAATCTTTTTTCCGTTGACAATCTTGCCGTTTAGATTTTCGATGGCACTAGTGGCCGCCTCCTCAGTGTCGTAGTGCACGAAGCCGTAGCCCTTCGACTGGGACTTGTCATCGTAGGACACCTTGCACGAGAGAATGTTGCCGAACACGGAAAAGGTGTCGAACATGATCTTGTTGTCCACAGTGCGGTCCAGGTTCTTGATGAAGATGTTGCCCAGGCCCGAGCGGCGCAGCGATGGATCACGCTGGCTCCACATGATTCGAATGGGGCGGCCGCCCAGACGCTCAAAGTTGAGCGTGTCGATGGCGCGTTCGGCATCGGCAGAGTTCTGGTAGTTCACGTAGGCGTAGCCGAGTGAGCGACGGGTGATGATGTCGCGGCAGACGCGGATGGAGAGCACCGGGCCAGCGGTGGAGAACTTCTCAAAGAGAATGGCCTCGGTCACCTCGGGAGCCAGGTCGCCAACGTACAGCGAGGCGATGGGATAGTGGTTGCCGGTTGTTGAAGAGTTCATTTTTGCGATTGACGTTTAGTTCTTTGAATCAGAGATTTAGCTGAAGTTGGCAACAAATTCGATTCGGTTGACGCAAGATTTGAGATTGAAATCTGAAACGTGAGCCAAAAGAGAAAATAGAAATTAGAGATGATTGTTGGGGAAGGGGATGAATAAAAATAAAAGGGCAAAGTTCGAAATGGAAAATAGAAACAAGTTACCACAAATAAAAATGCAGGCGCCAAAGGCAGTGAGAAGAGGAGGCGGATATCACAGGAAGAGTATCACAAATGAGCCCTAGTGTTATTGAGGAGTGGCTAGACCCGAGTGCATGTCCCCACCGCTGAAATCTACCGAGAGACTGAAGTGACTTGCCAGCCAAGTGAAAGTGATCACTTTGTCAATGCCGGCGTGTACTTTTCACACACGTGGTGGCGAGGTGACCACCTTTTCAAAGAGTACGTCATCCCAGTGGACGAGGTTCGATAATGGGCGCACAGAGCCGCTTGGCTCATGGCACCACCACCACCACATTCAGAGCTAAAGTCTTTGCATCGCACCCAGTCATCACGGCGTCATCGAGCTATCATCGCAAGGCGCAATCAGCCTGCACTGGATAGCTCAAGCTGCCACCGCCGCTGCTGTTGGCAGCCTTGCCACAGGGAGCTGGAAAATGCAGCTGCAGCGCACAACGTTGGAGAAACGATCTCAGCAAGGGAGAGAGCGATAGAACGCAGCCGCAGAAGTGGCCGTTAACGTGGCAAGCTGGCGCGCTGCAAGAGAGGAGGAAAAAGAAAAAGCACGCTGCCTTGATGACTCAAAGGGAGACATCGTGAAAGCGTGGCTCGGCGGATGGTAAAGGGCAGGGGTGGGAATCGAGTCTACTTTTCCGCTGTAGCTACACAGCCAACGCTAGAGGGCGCGTAACGTTGGCTGTGTAGCTACAGCGGAAAAGTAGACTCGATTCCCACCCCTGGTAAAGGGCGCTTTTCTTGAGGGGGCAAGAAGTAGAAGAAAACAAGTTCGACTTTGAGAGACGCACTCTGACCGAGTCGGAGAGACTATACAGTGACTCCTGGAGCAAAATAGAAATCGAATGGGAGACAGAAAACAGGTAGACAGGATAATGGAACGTAACAGCGTCAGAGAGTGGCAGGCGTCCTAATTTCCTAAGCGCAAACAAGCGACTAACGAGTTCGGCGAAAGGTGACGAGAGGTAAAGGTGCGCAAAGGAGCAAAGGGGAAATGGCGGAAAGGAGGCATAAGGGGGAAAGGACCCGAAAAACAAAAATGGAACTTACCGAGAGAGATAGAGATAGAGATGAAGTTCTTGTTGTTTGAAGAGATTTTTACGATTTTACGATTTTTTTGGTGTTTTTTGTGGTTTTGAAATTTTTTTGGGGAATTTTTTTACTTGAGGGTGAGTCTTTTCTCACTGGTTCTTTTTTATTCGGCTCGGGACATTGGTGTTGATCGGGTGATCGGGTGTCCGAAAAAACGGATCGGTCGGTCCGGCGAAGGATGCGACGTAGAGCGGATACAACACGCAAAGGTGGAGTGGTGCTGTAGAGAGCAACCAGAGAGTGCGACTGCAAATAGGAATAAGTAAAAAGAAGCTAAAGGGAGACCAGGATTAGTTATCAGTGAGGATCACGAGGACCAGGAAGGAAAGATGGCCACCAGGACTTACCAGAAGTAGACGTAGAGAAACTCTTCTAAAATAGAGATGTGCTCACTCGAACTACCAAGAAGAGAATGTTTGAGCGGAGTGTGCAATGGGAGAGCAACGCGCGAGCGGTGCTGCCTTCCTCTGCCCCGTCCGGAGGCGAAGCACAGGCGGCCGCAGGCCGCTCACCGTGGTCGGCCTGGCGTAGTGGCACCGCCGTCTCGTAGAGGACGTAACCACCCTTGATGGAGATTTCACCCGATTTCTACCGATCAAAGATGGTGGCGATGATGGCGATGGCGGTGATGGTGGCGTTCCGACTGATCTGAACTGCGTATGAATTCGTTCACGAATCATTTACGTTCTATCCCCGACGGCATTGACATTTACACGGTACAGCGAAATGCTGAGCCATTTGTTGAGCTTGTTCTCTCTTTCTCTCTCTCTCTCCTACCGCTACACTGAAATCAATCGGCGGTTGGAGAGAAAGCGAAACCACTGGCAAAAGTAGGACAAGACCAGATCGGTGGTGGTGGTGGTGGTGTACTCTCTCTTTCTACATTTCGATTCACCGTCGTCACCGCCGACGACTTGTTGGCTCCACTTTTGCACCGGCTCTCACTTATCAGCCCTCTCTTATGGAGGAGCCCATCATTCACATGATGGTGATGAGCTCTTATCGCTTTAGTGATTTAATGAACCCGAGATGTCTGGCTGATTATGGCGACTGGAAATAGACATTGGATGCTAACACCCAATTGCCTCTGCAGGAGGTTCACCCCCTTTTGCCTTGTACCGTCAATTTCTGGTCGTACAACGGTCGGAAGTTTTCCTTTGTATTGTTTTCATCCACTTGAGATCACCTGTATCTGCTTGGTTGTATAGATAAATTGCAGGATCAATCTATATTAGTCGGATTTTTCCATTTATTAACGGGCGCACACTCTTTGGCATCTGACAAAGTCCTTAGTCCATTTGGTGTTGGTAATCAAATCAAGGCGATTCCTATCGCCATCACTTTTAAATCATTTCGAAATCATTCTCGAAATTCTCCCGCCAGAAGCGCCATCTGTCGCTGTAAATCTTGACTCTATCAGTCTTTTGTTCAGCAATCTTTCTCTCGATGGCTCGCTGCTGCTGCTGCTTCTCTGCTGTTGATGATGGTGCTGCTTCACTGTCTGTCCCGAGACTGAATGACTGACTGACTGTCTGTGGCTTTCCCGTCCCGTGTCCGTGGTTGCCGTTCTCCATTCCCAACAACACTTTGTGTGTGTTCCCTTCACTTCAGCTGCTGCTCATGACCGCCAGTCCGTCTCTGCATCTCCCGCGCGCTCTTCCACTTCCACTTCTCTCATCGCAGCACACAACACTGACACACACACACACACGAGTCAGTCACACAGTGTCTCCTCGTCTTCTCGTCTCTTCTCTAATTGCCAATTAATTAGCTAATTGTGCTAATTAATCGACCCGAGGAGGCGTTCCCCCGTTGACCAGTGCCCTCACCGACGTCGTCGTCATCGTCTCCTGGGCCCTGCTGCTGCTGCTGCTGAAGCCCTGTCGCTGCCCTGTCGCTGGGTCCGAGCTGTCTGAGCTGTCAGTAGTGCTGACTGCCTCTTTGGCATTGGCTGTCCCCCCTGGCCGAGCTCCACTCTCATCAGCGCTAATTGACCTCCCCACTCTCTTCGATTCTGGAGGGAATCTGCCGCGAGGAACGTTGCCTCTGAATGGGCAAGCACTTCTTTGCTGGTTCTGTGCTTCTTCACTTCGGCTGATGTTTTGAAGCTGTCCTGTGTTGAAGCTGTGCTTCAAGAAGCCAATCAAAACAAGACCAGCAGCAACTCCATCAGACACCGAATGTGGATAATCCTAATCACCGCCACCAGCATCTCTACCGAGACTGAAATTGACTTGAAGACCAGTGCTAGAGAGGACAAAATGACAGCTGCCAGAGTAAGTGTGTGGTGTTGTTGTTATTGTTATGTTTGTGCCCAAGTTTGACATTTTGCTTTTCACCCCCTTCCAGAATGGCACTAAAACGGCAACTTCAATAGCATTACGCTTTACCAAACCATCGTGACAGTGGACTGTATCATCATCACCATCATCATTGCAGCTTTCACCTGATGACATCTTCTTCAATCTCCTCCTTCTGTTGCCAAATTCTACCATCAAACACAATTTTGCTGTCAAAACTCAAGTACTCGCCTTTTGTTCAAACTACTTTTAAAGTGATTGCCTCTTTCTCCTCCACAACGTAAAGTCTACTTAATTACCAATGTGATTCCTGCAAACTACAAACAAAGAATGCATTCTGCAAACTGAACTACTACTCCTAATACAACTGAAGCAATAACTACCAGCCTTGAAGGACCAGTAATTCAATAACAGTACTGTCTTTCCTATACTTTAAATCATTATACCTGAACTCATTGCCTCAGGACAACTCTAAACTCTAAACCCAGCTCAGCATTTTAACACCTCAGTAACATAAAGAACTCAACAGTCATCTCGCAATCAGACTGACCTTCACACTCATCACCTTTTCATCCGCCCTTCATTACTACCTTTGTCACGGTTCACATACCGTAGGTAAGTTCTCACTGGTGGTTGTGTTTTGCCTAAACACACACACGCGCGCTCTTTTATTTAATTATCCTTCAGCCATTTTTCATTTTTTTCTAATGCCAATTCTTTAGCCCTTTTTGCCAATTAGCTGCTGCTGCGCTCCTACCGTCTAACCTTGTACTTGAAGCACACTGCGTTCTCTCATTAGTACTTTCGTTCTGCCACACCGCCAATTTCCCGTGCCATTATCGTCACCTCTTTCGCTAATTGGCTCAGTCTGAGCTTAAATTAGCCTAAAAGCTCGAGGTGACATTTTTTGGTGGAAAAAAGAGAGAAATCTGCCTAGCACTTTGAAAGCAAAGGGAAGAGAATGTAGTGCACAATCTGAGGAACAACTAATCTAACCAGTCCATCGGTAAGGATGCTTCTCTTCTGCACGGGCAATTTGCGTTTTCCACTTTCTAACCTGTAAATTTGTCAACAGAATATTGTTTGTATTCATCTCTCAATTACCTACCAAGTATTCTCAAAAAGTTACCTCACCCAGCCACCACCAACTCAAAATCCCCTTCCTTCAAAATGCCTCGAGAACGAATACGCAAGAAGAAGACCCCCGCAGCTGCGGCGGCTACACCTCAGCCGAACGCCGGCCAACAACGTCCCTTTTCAGTGTCTCCCGGCGACTCTAGCTGCTCCTCTGACTCGCTCTTCAGCGGCAGCGGTCACATGCCTGGAGGGCACAACTATGGCCCGCCACCGCCTCATCACATGCAGCAACAGCAGCAACATCAGCAGCATATGAACCAACAGCAGCAGCAGCAACACCACTCACCGTACGGAAACCATCACTACGGTGGGCCGCCGCCGCCGATGAACCCCGGTCACCACCATCACCACCAGCATCCACATCACCACCACCCTCACCACCCCCACCACCAGCAGCAACAACAGCAGCAGCAGCAGGGGCACCATCCGTCGCAGTCGATGTACCCCCCTCCGTCGAGTCAGGTGTACTGCAGCAAGTGCCACAAGGTGATCCTGGAGAGGACCATCTCGATGTGTGATAATCGCTACTGGCACTCCGCCTGCCTCACCTGTTCCATGTGCGGGCACTCTCCCTCTCCGCACGGCGAGTCGCTGTACGCCTACCGGGGCAACCTCATCTGCAAGCCCGACTACATGCGCGTGAAGGCCGTCTGCTCCTGCTGCAAGCGCTCCATCGGCCCCTCCGACCTGGTGATTCGCGCCAAGAACTTTGGCTTCCTCCACGACACCTGCGTCTACTGTCGCATGTGCAGCAGCAAGCTCAACCCCGGCGACCGGTACTGCTGGACGACGGACAACCAGCTGGTCTGCCAGAAGTGCGTCGGACCGAATGGCAGCGCAATGATGGCCGGCGGCGGGCAGATGATGGCCGCGCCCAATGGACCGGGCCAAATGGATGGCGGCTATCACATGCAGGGACCAGGTCAACAGCAACAACAACAACAACAGCAGCAGCAGATGTCAGGAAGGCAAATGGGTGGTCCTGGTGGAGGAGGTGGAGGCGGTCCGATGAATGGCCCGTACATGGGCGGCGGAGGAGGAGGTGGACCGAATGGGTCGATGATTAAGATGGAGCACAACGGCTACGGCAATGGCATGAACGGCATGGGACACCACATGGGACAACCACCGCCGCAGTCCTCTCAGCAGCAGCACATGAACCACCACCACATGCAGGGACCAGGCACGCCCGGTGCCACTCCGACGCCCCCGCCAGCACCGACCACCGGCGGACGAAGAGGGCGGAAAAAAGCGGCACCGCCAATGTAAATAGCAGCAGCAGGAGGAGGAGGACACCGAGCCCAGCTATAAACCCCACCGGACAAGCCCTATAAATACTCAACATTGGTAATATAGCTTTCCAAAATGATTTCCCTTTTAGTCTCGCTAATCTGCTGTGCTTTAGTTTTTTTCAGAATCTCATCAACCCAACACCGGTGTCCACCAACTGTAAACCACCCATTTGTAATTACTCTAAATACTTCTCGCCAAACTATTCTCATCCCTCTCTCTCCTTCCTTTTTGCCGGGTTCCGGGAGAACACCTTCTTCTTGAACTCAGGACCGTTTTTTTGTTGGCCGACTTGTAGAGAGTTGTTTCGGTCAGCCCCTCCGCCGCCGCCACCACCACCATCTCCTTTTCCCATTTTCTATTCTCAGTATTTCACCGCTTCAACTGAGCACAATCATTGACTTCCTTCTGACCCCCACACTGTTTATATAACAAACTCTGCACTACGTTTCATCTTATATATTTTTCCCTCTATCTCTATCCAACTCTGTACTTTCATGAACTCTTTCTGTTATTGTTGCTCAAACCTACTACTGAATCTCGCTGAATCGGATTTTACTCTTTAAACTTTTATTTTCAACTCACTCTCATTCTCTCACTCAGACTGCACTCTCGTTTTGTCACATTTGTAGCTTTGCCAATTATTTTTCGGATTATCCATATTCGACTTTGATTACCCCATTATTCTTTTTTCCTTCTTTTCTTTTTTTCCTTTCTCTCCTTCTTTTCTTTATTCATTTCCTTCATTCTCAGCTTTAATTTTGCGCACAAGTTTTTTTACTTTTATTAATATTATTTATTTATTTTTTGTGTAATTTCCATTCATTTTTTTGATTTCAGTATCAGAAGAAAATGTACAAAATATATAAAAATAAAAAATACAATCTAACAACAACGGAGCTTAAACCTTGGCTCTTATGTAATGTTGCTGCTGATGCTGTTGTTATTGCACTGCTGTTTGCATTGCCCTGCAGTAATCTTCAGTACGGTAAACCAGATCAGACCAGCAGGAAAAACAAACAAACAAACAGGCAAGCTAAAGTGCACAACAGTTGTGCACTGCAAAATCAAAAAGTACTTTGGTCCAGTAAAAAACTTTTTGTACAGTTTTCTCAATCTCTCATTCAAATTAGCCTGTTTGCATAAATTGCCGTACGATTAGCACTGGCTTCTAATGAGATTAGTGTAGAGCAAAAAACTGATGTCACGCAATTAAAGTGGAGATGAGTGGACTTTTCTTGTTGTGCTGTTCAGTGCATCGGATACTAATAAAAAATAAATAACACAAATGCTGATTAGAAATGCGATTGTGTGAGACACAGTAGTCTGCAGTTGGGTGGTTAATCCAGACGACAGGGACAAACTGGTTACATTTTTGGGTGACATTACCGATGCTCTCTGGAGAAGTTCAATTGATTTTGGCTGGTAGACCAAAGAAGCTGGTAGGCGTAGACTTGACCTGAATTGCTGCAGTAATCCCCGACTGTCTGTCTAAAGCCACCATGTGCTCACCAGCTGCCTCTGAATTACAGTTACGGTACGGTACAGTAGTTTTAGCAAAGACATGAGCACAAATACGCACACAAACACACTCACTTACACACACACATTCCTCGAGACTCACGGTGTCGCCGGGCGTCATAAAGACGTCACTCACTGACAGCCGCTCAATGATGATGATGATGACCGGTTCACTTTCTGTCTAGCACCTTTCTAAGACGTCGGGCTTTGCAGCTCAGCTCAACTCAGCGAAAGATGAATATGATAATTAGTGCCGTCTCATGGTCTCAGTGTGTGCTCACCAGTGTGCGCGGACATCGACCAGTGCGCACTGTTTGCTGATAAGAGAAGTGCAGCACAACTGATAAATAGCAGTGCAGGCAATCGACAGAGGGTGACTGCTATCTCACAGTCTGACGCAACACAGACGAACAGTACCAGCGCCACTTCTTCATCATCTTCTCTCTCCCTTCCGAAGTCATCGGCACTTCATCCTGGCAGATTTCGTCCTCTTCCCCTGTCACATCTTTCTTTTGCAGCCGTCTTTCTCTGAAGTGAAGCCTGTCCTTATGAGTATCTCCAGCCGATCGCAGCAGTCAAGCCCGTCCGTCCAGCCAGACAGTGCCCAAGTTCCTGGCAGACGACTCTACCAGGACATCTACTACTGCTACTCGCAATTCACCTGCCACCACCTCCTGGAGCTGCTGCTGGCACCATAGAGGGTGTGCACATTAAAGAAAGAATAAGAGGAGGGTAAGTGATTTTTATTGCCATGAATTGTCCAAAAGTAAGGTACAGTAGAAAAGTGTAGGGAGCATTATTATAAAAAGATGAGATTTAGAATATTACAAAAGTTATTGAGAAAAATAAAGGATCACTGGAAAGATGATGATTGCACTGCTGTTGCTGCTGCTGCTGCTGATGATGATGATGATTATCAAAACTCCTGGCCCTGTCCGCACTCGTAGAACTCAAATGGCCGCATCCACCTGAAGCGCTCATCAACGAGCCACTGCTTTCCCATCAGTCCCAGGCCACTGCTGCCGTCGTGCACTGCTGCGCCCTGGTTCGCCTGATTTGACAGGACATCGACAATGGCCCGCGCCTTGAGCACCTTTTCTTCGTAGTCACAACCTGAGGGTTGCTGTTTTTTCTGATGGTGGTGCTCTACGGTGCTGTACGCTGCACCCTGATAAGCGTACGGTTCATAGGAGTCGTACATGCTGCTCTCTTGCTGTACGGCGGAGTACTGACAAAGTAGCAGAGAAGGAAGGGTGCACAGGAGAAGGAGGAAAATGAGGGGCGACTTCAGTTGAGAAAACATGATTGAGGAATTGATGATGCACAATTGATGACTATAATGATAAGAAGGAAGAAGATATTGGTAATGGCGAATGAAGTGAAGTCTAGTGAACAAAGTCAAACACAGTTCGATCAGCCAATGAAGTGTGAAACAGGACTACGAGTTAAAGTAGAAGTGGCAGCAACGGCACTTACTCAAATTACTCCAAACTTAGGTTTTAAGTAAACAGCAAAAAAGCAGTTTGTTTTAAGTATAACTGTGCACACAGGTCTGTACTTCTTTACTTACCGTGCACTCTGCTGCACTCTTCTTTTATTCTCCAGTGCTCTTCTTTTGTTTTCTCGGCAATCGTATTCCGCGCAGTGAGTTTTAGTTAGTTTCAGTTGAACACAACAAATATAAAAGTTGAAGTCGCATCTGGTGAGCAGAAGCAACTGCGTACGGTGACATCTGAAAGTCATTGGCAGTGTACAGCAGACAAGGGAAGGGAAAAGGGAGCTAAAGAGGAGGATGTAGAAGAAGAAGATGATGAGTTTGTGTAGTGACTGTAGAGCAGAAAGAAAAGTGTTCTCATTGAGAAGATTCTAATCATAGAACCGTGTACATGTGTGTGTGCAAGAAAGACAACAGGAAAGACGGAGCAGTGTGTGCAAAATAAACGAAGTGACGCAGTGAGGAATATTCTTTGTGTGTCTATTCACCCCATGACTCAAGGTGTCATGAGTTGAGGAGCTGTTGCTGGTGGTGACAGTTTTGCTGACTACAGAGAAGTGATTCCGTCATACGCGCTCAAGTCAAGTGTTTCACCACAAAAGCAAAGCCTTTGAACGGCAGCAGCAGCAGCACTGCCAATAGCCGGTGACGCCCGCAACTGACTGCTGAATTCAGTTTGGCGCACAAAAGCTAGAGAGAATTAAATTCGATTAATCGGCTAGTTCAAGTGTAGGACTTGTCCACTACTACTGCCCAACTCTATGATTGGCACTGCGGAAGGGTATTACATCGATCTTATTACTTAGTCTAATTAATATTCCATAAGCTCTTTTCACTTTTCTGGTGAATTCTCTCTTTCTCTGAGTCCTCACCACCCACCCACAATTTGTTATTTACAGTAGTTCTCGCTTCCGCTGGACGGGAATTACCGAAATATTAGTGTTATTATTATTATTACCCAAACTATTACCGTTGCTACCGCAAAAGCTGTTTTCGTCCTTTTCCTGCTGCTGCTAATGAAAGAAAGTTCACTACCACTATTGCTGAGGAAACGATTGCCTTCCTTCTTACAAGTTTTTTGAGTAAATAGCAGACCTGAGCAAGATAGAATGAGTAAATATTTTCAGTGAAGCAAACAAAAACTGAATCAATAATAATAAGCAGAGAGGCAACTACTAAAAATACAGGAATATGATAATACTTCCGGAAATGCCGTTTTCTTGAAAACAAATTATTTATGCCACTCTTTTTCATGTACAAATCAGCACTTAATTGATACAATGAAAAGAATGGAATTAGGTTTATGCTACTGCTGCAGATATTGCACCGTTCACTGCACTGCTAAACCTTGCACTATTTAACTACACGTAACAACGACGTACAAAAAAACTTAATTACCAGTGAAATCCCCCTGGAAACTGTCGCTATATGGCTGCTGCTGCAGCTCAAACTGTTTACTTCCACAGTTTTGTTAGGAAAAAGTACTGTTAGTGACGGAGGAACGCAGTGAAATGAAAATTTTAATGCGTTTCATTTTGGCAATGAAGAAAAAAAGACGATTTTATAGATTGGCAGAAGTTTAAACGGAAATCGAGACACTTTTAATTTAAATTGTGCTCCCTTGATTAAATTAAAAAAATTGAATAATTTCATTAATGAAAACTTTTAATCAGCAGTAGTAGTTTATGCATACTGATTCGTCGACCTTTGTCAGTGGTTATTGGTGGTCTCGGTAATGGAGGCGCCGTAATAATGTGTACACACGGTGGATAATTAAATGAACGGAGTTTCCCCTCCTCCTCCTCTTTTTCTTTTGTTCATCCTTTCCTCTCTTTCCTTTCTCTCCCCTCTGTAGATTATCAACCCAGATCGTCATTGCACTACTGTTGTGTGTAGTGGGGAGTGTGCAAACAAGAGCCCTCGAAGACCTTGAAGCAAGAGTGGGAGACTTGGCTTGGCCATCACCGAGTCCTACACTACTGCCATCGTCGAATTGTAGATTGGCTAATCTATTAATAGAATTGTCCCCGGTGAATCGAGAGTCACCACCAGAACGCGGAGCAAAGTGAATGGAAAAGACTGGCAGTGGGTGGAAATAGACAGATGCCAATGAAGTTCGCTGCCTGGTGGTGAATAGAATTAAACGCTCGAATTAACGCAACAATTTACGGGTAAGCTGCTAACACACTAAAAGTGCTTAAATGCTTAACAGTTTCTTAGAATGGCAGTAAATTAATTCCCTTTCCCACTACCGCTTCTACCGATCAGGCGGAATCGTCTTCTCAAGCGCGCACAGCAGCGAAAAAAGTTGGAAAGGAACAAAATTGGTGGCACCTTTCGCGCCAGACCAGTTTTCAGAGCCGGTGGGGTAGAAGTAGCGTGGCTGTATTTTTTTGAGTCGAAAACCACAACAGCTGTGCGTTCACCAGTGCTGCTGCTCTTCTCTTTCTCTCTGCATCGCATTTCTCTCGCTGCTGATTGTGTCTGTGTCTCTCTCTGTGTGAGTGTCTCGTGTTTATCACCGCCTCATCGTCGTGCTGCTTCTTGAGATCATCTTCACCATCATCACCACCAGCACCACCAACACCAGCAACACTGCTCTGAAGAGGCGAAGAAGCTCCTTGAACTTGTCGTCTTTTCGCAATGTCTGCTGCCGCCACTTCGAGTCACGGAGGACATCACAACCATCACAACATGCATCCCACCAGTGGCTCCAGGCCCGAAATCATCATGATCACCGGAAGATGCGGCCCTTCTCTGGTCACATACAAGTAAGTTCAACCTTTGCTATTGCAGCTTTGTGTTGTTCCATCAGTGATAGCCTTCTCGGTGCTTTGATAGTGATGCTCGGTGCTCGGCAGTCTATCAAGTTACTGCTCCTAATCAAGGGAGTCCTTTTAGGGTACACCTTGTCACCTCATGTGTTTGATGATCAGATGCTACGAGCACCACTAGCACCGACGTTCACTTCCTTATCCTCTTCAGGCAGACTTCTTTGCACTGAAAACTTTTCCATCTATCTCTCTACTGTTGTGCTGTTGCTCTATTCTCCATTTGACAGCTCTCAGCTTCACCTTAGACGTTTACTTTGTAACGTGATCTCCTCCTTAAGGCCTATTTAGAAGACAACAACCGTCTGATCAGAGAGCGAGAGCAGAACTGTACGATTGCATCTTAATTGTGACTCAATCTGCCAAGTTCTTTTGTCTCCTCAAGTGGCAGCACGCGATCCACTCTATGCTATCATCTGGCGCAGACCTATTACTTTTCTAGTGTACATAATCTTTATTTACAGTGCTCATTATCTCAGAAACAGTGCAGCCACCAAAACTTTTCCAAAGCAGACTTGGGGTAAAAAGTGTGTTCTCTCCCTCTCTTGACTAGCCAATCATCCTCATCATGGTAGTCTTCAATAGCAGTGTCTGTATATGCAGCGATACTGTGAAGCTTATTATTTATTTTGGTGTGTTCTCTCCCTTTTTTGTGGAGTGAAAAGGAGAAGAAGAGTAGTCTCACGTCTTATCAGCAGCTGAGGGAGATAGCAGTGAACAACAACCAGTAAGATGAAAGATAGAGCACCATTTTCAACAACCAGAGTGGGGATTCAGCGGACTCGGAGACGCGCCTATGCACCTCAAACTCTGTGTCTAGCACTCTTTTCTTTTCGCCTTTTTTCTAAACTTTTCTTTGGCGTTCCACTGAACACAACAAGCACAACTTTTTCCTAAACATTCGTCTCTTTTCTTTCTCCTCCCTTCCCAACTTTGCCGCCTGTTTGCTGTTGCTACCACTTTTTGGAACTGATCCCAACGCCAACCACCTTTGCACTCTTGCTTTCAATCGATGGGCAAAAAATCCACCTCACTTTCTATTAATGACTCCCTGTACGACATTACCTTGGTAACTCACAGGAATCTGAGGTTCCTCATTACTGGTAAGTGTGATATACTGCCGCGCCGTACCTGAATTGAACTTTGCACTAACGTTTTCTGTTGTACTCTTCCTTGCACCCAGATAAGCCAACCGACCCGACACTGACGCAGTACATTGAGGAGCTGCAGCGGCGAAAAGTGACGGACGTGGTCCGTGTATGCGAGTCAACCTACAGTGCAAAGCGGCTAGAGCAGGCGGGCATTCAGTGCCATGACTGGGCCTTTGATGATGGTAGGACCTGTCAGGTTTTGTTTATTGCTGTCCACTACTGACACCTTGTTCTATTTTCGCTTCTGCTCAGGCACCCCACCACCACCTGCCATCATCACCGACTGGCTGAACCTCATCATTGAGCGCTTCAAGCAACAACCAGGCTCGCCTGGCACGCGAAGCGGAAACAGCTCACCGACCACCGGGGGTGGTGTGGCCAACGGGGCCGCCGTGGTGGCCAATGGAAACGAGAATGTGGGACCTTGCATTGCAGTTCACTGCGTCGCCGGCCTGGGCAGGGCACCGGTCCTGGTGGCCATTGCGCTCATTGAGGCGGGAATGAAGTACGAGGATGCAGTGGAGATGATCAGAGGTAATGGGGACAGGAGGAGGATGGCAGTAGTTCATTGATTTACTACTTATATTATTGCCCTTGCAGACGTTCGTCGCGGTGCCATCAACGCCAAGCAACTGCAGTATTTGTCGCAATACAAGCCGAAGAAGGTGCTTCTGCCGGTGATCAAAAGCAAGGGTAGCCAGGGAAAGGGCTTCTGCTGCATTGTCTAAGCAGCAGGTGGTGGATGAGCGGGAGATTGAGGTGAAATGGTGAGACTGGAGGGCCACCAGTCCTCCACACACACAATCACACACTGGCCCCCCTCCCTTGCCCACTGTTTCTGCACACACTGTTCGGACGGGACTGTCACGACGCACTCTTTCCGCTAATCCACCCCTCTCCCTCCCCTTTCATACTTTCCCTTACTGTCACTACTACACTCTTACCACCACCACACAGAAGACACCCACAATTACACCATTTTTTCTCCCCTTTAGAGAGGGTCCTCGCGCGCCAGCGCGCTTCTCCTTTTGATTTAGTTTTCATCTCTCTCTCTCTCTCTCTCTCTCTCTCTCTCTGACTATGTATTTATTTTTTTTATTTTAAATAATTAACTGCATTTTGTATTTGATTGCAACCCCCCATCGCTAACACTCTATACGCTATTCTCAAGCAACACACACCCATCAACACAACAACAACAACAACCACAGAACAATCCATCAACCAAACCACAACCACACACAAACACTCTCGCCAGCATAAATAAGAGCAGCAGCTGTTCAAACAGGAGAACAACCGAACTCTCCTGTTTGTGCTGTTCCTGCTGGCAACTAACAACCAACAAACACACACATACCTCGCTGCAGGAACGGGGATTTTCCCCCATTTGGTGATGCTCCGATGAAATACGACGACGACGACGATGAGAACCAGCAAACTGTGTCCCAGTCCACAGGAGGAGAAGGATGAGGGAGGGGGCGGAAGTGGCGGTGGTCTCTCTGCTGACTCCTCAATGCAATGAATACAAGTACTACCACTTGCTAAGTCTGTCTGTGCCATGCTTCCTTTTTCCCCTTCTTCTCTCATGACCTATCTACACTTTCTTTTTTACGTATGCATATGAAGCAGACCCTGATCTTCTCTGATTTTAATGCACACACCTTTTTGTTTTCCTTTTCTTCCTCCTCCTTTCTGTTACCACATTTTGCACACTCCCACACACCTACACTGACACACTGTACACTCCGAACAGTAGTAGCCATGATGTCTCCTCTCTCTCCTTTTCTCTCCCTTTTTCTTTATTATCATTTTCTGTCATTTTTATCCTCCTCCTCCTCCCTCTCTTTCTCTTTAGATCATCCCTTTTTATTTTACTATTTTATTACTTTGTCCATTTTTATAAATTAAAAAGCGTTTGTTAACAAGTCCACGTCATCTCTATCACACACATTGTTGACCCTCTGTTGTGCCCTGCCTAGCAACAACTTCTGTTTTATGCAAATCACATAACACACCGCAGAACTGCTGTCAATGTCGGCGGTGATGATGATGTTTAACAGTAGCAGTTTGGCAGTTTTTCACTGCCGTACAGTGGCAGTTGCAAGAGTATGGTGGATCTGGAGGCCTTGGCTGGCCAGCAGAACAGCAGCAGTGCTCAATGAGATGCTCGTTCTCTTCTCTTCGTTCTCACCTCTGTTGTCCGGTGCAGTCTTGATGACTAATGAGCTGAGGCCAGCAGAAGTGGACACACACACACACGCATTCACACTAGCCTGACATTGAATGTTCGTACTGTAGTGGCGGTTGCAGAGCTGTACAACAGCAGAGAGGAAAGTGCACAGCAACTCGATGATCGTTTAGATCGGAGGGAATAATAGGGGTGGCCGCCCTGTTCCTTTCCCTTTCCTTGTCTTGCCGTTGCCACTGCTAATCAATAGCCTGTAATTGGCAGACAGACAGAAAGAAGTCTTCTCCACCTGCTTCCAGGCAGATCTCTTTCTCTCCTTTTCTCTCTTTTCATTATCCAAAGCACCTTCTCATTAAGGAGCTCACATGCCTACCCCCTCTCAAACAATCAGCTTATCTCACTTTTGGTGCTTTCGGAAAATACAGACAATGGTCGTTTTCACTTTTATTATGGAAATGAAGAGAAATAATAGTTTTTGCTGGAAACTAGACAATTACTCTGCCGCCGCTGTACATTTTCTCCTTCTTTTTCCCTCTCTAATTACTATGATCTTTTATGAGGATTATGTAATAAATCACTACGTCAATTGTTCCGCCACTGGCAGTTGATGGCTGCCGATGGCTGGCTGCCCTTTACAAAATTGCTTCTTGAAAATATTTTTTAATATTAAACTTCAAAAAAGAGGCAGCCTCTGATGCTATCAGTGCTTGAAAATGATTTAGTTCATGCAAAATTATGTGGGAAAGTTTTGAACGTCTATCGTCACTTGGTGTTTGTATTTGTTCACCTTTCACTACTGTGTTTGTGTTTGTCCATCATGCAGGGAATTGTCATCAATCCGATGCAATATCATCTTTCATTCAAAATCATTGCAAAATCAACAAATATTGTTTGCCTTGAACAGAGAGTTGTTTGCATTTGCTTCTCTGTTACAGTTTGCAAAGTGAGGAGTCCAAAAGTGATGCAGCAGCTTAGTGATACGTATGCAGGCTTCTTAATTAGTCGGCAAATGGTGCATAGATTAGCGGGATCAATATGCATCTCTAGCAAATGATTAACACCGTACACACTTCATAAATTTTTATGCTTGGAGAAAGTGAATCAAATGACAATGTTTTGTGGCCTTTGAGAAGAGACGAAGATCTCAACAAACTGATGATGATTGATGACGGCCGTAACTATTTTGTTTTTAGCCACAAAAAAACAATAAACACTGCCCAAATCGATTGCAGTCAATTGTCTGCTAATTTGCAGGCCAATCACATTCTCAGACTAACTTCGTGACTCCCCCTTGTCCTCTTCTTCGATTCAGGTGTCAGAGTCTCATCAGCGCGCTTTTACCGTCCTCTTTACCAACTCTCTAATTTCAGTTCTCATCTCTCGCCTCTCTTCTCAGTCCTTATCTTCCCCCGTTCACTTGGCGTCCTTTATCTGCCGTTGCCACCACCGTTAATTGAGTCCTCTCTAAATAGACAGCCGTACCTGTTGCCGTCTCTCTTTCTCAGCAGCAGCTGCAGTGTCCCCCTTTTTTCTTCTTTTTCTTCATCATCTTTTTGCTCATGCCCCCTTTCAGGTGCACAAAGGTGCATTTTGTGTCTCTGAAATGAAATGGGAACTGAAGAGAAGAAACATGAGGCGATCCAAAAGCAGTGGATAGCTTACACCATGCAGTAGTCGTCGCTTTTAGAATCGCTTGACTAGTTTTTCATAAAGGAATCAATTTGAAAAGAGAGAAAAAGAGAGAATTCGAAATGAATAGAGCCAACTACTGTGATTGAGCATGTGCTTTACTGATTAGATGTAAAAGCGCGGCAGCAAAATGTGGTTTCTGTTTTGTGGTGATTAAATTACCCAGTACCAGACGAGATGGGAAGATGTGATGAATGAAAAGTTTTCTTTCTCCTTCTGACAAACACTTGGGAAAGTTCATTTTTGAAACTAGCAAAGCAAAAGAGGTCCAAATTTAGTTCAAAAGTATGAGAAAGGCTCATCGCCAGCAACAAAAAGTGAGTATCAGCAGAAGTACCAATTAGCTAATTGGCTATCTACTGGTGCACATTTCAAACATGTCTAGACTAATTTAGCGAAAAAGAGAGAGAAAAGCGCGCGCTTGACTGTTCAATAACGATTTTTAATTTCAGGTATGGAAAACGTCAGCGTTACTCTTGCAAACTATTGACCAGGGTAATTCGATTTCGATTTGGGTGAGGACTCCCTTTTCAGTCTGATTAGTCTGATGAGTTTTCTCCCGTTACTTTGACAATAGAATCTTCTTCTCCTCCTACTCTATCAGCTAACTTTTCGGGTCACTAATTCCCTACCTTTCTCTCCCTTTCCCAATCTGTCAGCCAATTGCCTGGGTATTTTGGTCTATTGCCATTGTCAGCAGCAGCTATCCCGCCAGTTGCACCTTCTTCTTCTTCTTCTTCTCTCTTCCAAAGAGGGGAAAGAAAGCGAGTTATAAATTGCCTCCCCTCATTTAATCACCGTGCCCCTTCAATCTCTCCCCCCTTATCGTTAACCTTCTGTATCTCGTCAGTGTGTGCTGCACATTCGAGCACGACAGCAATCAGCAGAGTACAGCAATGCGACAGCATCACAACTGCCACTTGACTCCACTCGGCGCAATCTCCATCCATCCATGGCCGACGAAAGACGCACACTGAACACACACACACTGCCATCATAACTCTCGCCTTCAGGCGACTTCCAATGACTCTCTACGCGTTCACCACCACCTTCTCTCTCTTCATCTTCAGTAAAGTATACTCTTCCCCCACCTTTTCTAAAGACAGACTTCGAACAACGGCCAGGCCGTGCGTATAAAAGGACGACCTTTTCGATTAGGCGCAGGGATTACTCTACGCTCATTTGCAGACACTCAGACGCACTTTTTGTTCGTTGCTGTTGTTGGCCAGCCGCTGTTGAACATTCTAAGTCAGTTCAGTTCACTTCGAACAACAAGCTCTTCAGCCATGAAGTACATCGCCTCAGTCGCTCTGCTCGCTCTTCTCGCCGGTCTGGTCAGCTGCCAGACAAAGCCAGCGGCGGCACCAGCTGCAACGGCGGCCCCAGCAGCGCCTGCAGTAAGTATCTTGTTTGTGTTTTTTGTTACTTGATCACCTATTTAACCATCCAATCACCCCCAAACAATTTCACCCCTGCAGCCAGTGCCAGTGATCGTCTGGGGCAACTGTCCACAGCTGGAGCCCTCCGAGGAGGACAAGAAGAGCAAGGCCAAGGTCCTCCAGGAGTGTCTGCAGGAGCACCCCATTCCCAAGGAGGTCACCGAAGAGTCCATCGGAAAACGTGAGCAAAGCACAACTGATAACTTCTGCTGAACAATGTTGTTACACTCTCTGTCTTTCTCTTCCAATGTAACAGATCAAGCCAACATCGCCGAGTGCGCTCTGAAGAAGGAGAACTGGGTAAGTTGTGGTGGTGGTGACAATTGTTAAATCAAAATCTTCTAATCATCTTGTCGGCCACAGTTTGAAACTGACGGCAGCTACAAGTTCGACAAGGCCGCCTCTGAGATCAAGAAGAAGAACCTGAGCAAGTCGATGGAGGCGTCACTGCTGACGGCGCACGGCAAGTGCAAGAGCGAGTCCTCGGAGATGGCCAAGGAGCCCAAGATGAAGGGCGCCGCCCGAGTGCAGCAGGTGCAGTTCTACCAGTCTTGCGTAAGTCCTTCTATGCAAACAACATTTCTTATTTTCAACTGACGACATTTTTCGCCATTATCTTTTCTTCAGATGGACTTTCACATCACCAAGGCGTGTGACATCAAGATCCAAACGGCGGCAGCAGCTGCCCCTGCTCCAAAGCCTTAGGTAGTCTTCGTCGTAAGAAACTCGGTCCCACCACTTCCGAATTCCTGCCACGCCCTCTCTCATTTTCTAAAAAATCTCCTCTCTTCTTTTGCTCGCTCGATCCGAAGTGTGTGCTCTTTTGTCTCTTGATGAGACAAAACACATTCGCCCCAGTTCTTGTTGCTTGTTTCGAGCTTGGTCTTGTACTTCTTCGTGCCGTACTTTGCGTTTCCTTACTTTTCCCCAATCAGTTTTAATTCTTAATTCTTGTTGCTTGTTTGATTTGCGTGTACTCACGCTATAAATTGTGATTGATTGATATAACCAAAAGTTCTCCAGTGAATTTAGCTTAATAAAAAAGCTTTCAAATATACTTTTCATCTTCAATTGGTGATGATTTGTTTACTTGCTTGAGCTGATTGAGCAAGTCGATTATTAAACTATTGTGATCATTATGATGAGGTAACAAACAGGTCCTGTGAATCAATTGCCAGTGTTCACACTCAATTAATCAGTGAGCAATCTATTTCTAGACACACAGACAAATGTCAATGTTGCCTGGAGAATCCCCTTCGATGTCGATTTCATCAAGTTGACAATAGTTCGCTTAATAGCTACTTCAATGAGCTGCTTTGTTTGCATAATCCAGTAATGGTAATTACCAATGAAAAAAAAGTGCGGCGTGTAACGATCTTTCCAGTTGGTAGATCACCGTGAAATGACAACTCTTGTACAAATGACTGAGTCAATCTGGCTCGGTCATGAATGGTATGTTTGCAATTTTTTAAATGTTTACAACCAACTTCAAGATACAAATACACTACTGGAGAGAGAGAAAGAGATTCTCGATTGTTATACCTAAGAAAAAGTAAGTAAAAAGTAGAAAAATATAGAAAAACAGAAAACGCTTTCATTTATGGCTGCATGCGAAGGGCGCCATCAAGACGGATCACCTCGCCGTTCAGCATTGGATTCTCAATGATGCTCTGCACCAGGTGGGCGTACTCGTCGATGTTGCCTTCACAGGGGGATAAAACGAAATCAATTAGAAATGCTGTTTGACAGCGATTATCATCATCAAGACAATCATTCACTCACCGAGACGACTGGGACAGGGCACCGTCGAGGCGAGGTTCTTGCGCACCGTCTCCGGCAGCGACCCCAGCAGAGGCGTGTCAAAGAGTCCAGGGGCGATGGTGACGCAGCGAATGCCCTGCGTGGCCAGGTCACGGGCAATGGGCAGTGTCATGCCGACGACGCCTCCCTTCGAGGCCGAGTAGGCCACCTGGCCGATCTGCCCGTCAAAGGCGGCCACCGAGGCGGTGTTGATCACTACGCCGCGCAGCGTATTCACCGGCTCATTGCGACCGATCAGGCCCACCGCCAGGCGGGTGACGTTGAAGGTGCCCACGGTGTTCACCTCCACCACTCGCTTGAACTCGTCCAGCGGATGGGGAATCTTGCGGCGAAAGTCGTAGGCGCGCTTGGCGATGCCGATGCCGGCGCAGCTGACCACGGCGTCCAGGCGGCCGAACTTCTTCTCGCACTCGGCCAGGGCGCGGTTGACGTCCTCCTCGCTGGTCACCGAGCCGGTCACCGCCACCAGATTGTCTGCAGAGGAGCCACCGCCGTTGGGGAACTTCAGATCGAGGGCGACCACCCCCTTGGCGCCTTGGGCGATCAGGCGCTCGACGACGCCGCGACCGAGACCCGAGGCGCCGCCGGTGACCAGCGCCACAATGCCCTTCACTGACTGAATGGTGGTGGCGGTTGTCATGATGATGTGGTGGTGGTGGTGGTGATAAGTGGATCGAGAGTAACACCAAACTGTGTGTGTTTTGGCACGATGAGACGATGATGATCGCACGGGAGACAAATGTACCGAGATCAATCTTCTTTCTCCGACAGCAGTAAACAGAAGGTTTTCTTCTTTTCATCAGGCAAACATGTGCTTTCCCTTTCGTTTTCTCGTCGGCAGATGGCAGCTTGAATTACACTTTTGAATTTTGTATGAAAGCAAATTATTAAAAGTTTCACGAAGTTTCGTCAGACCTTTTGATGAATGAAAGTTACTGTTTATACTTTAATTACAATTAATACAAGTGAGTGTATAACTTGAAAATTAACTTTTAATATGTGGCTGAGGATGTGGCGGCGACTGTGTCCACGAAGCTTTTCGAGCACTCTGCAAAGGATGTGGAGTACTGAGTGGCATCCTGACTCACCGAAAACTTCTGCCACTCCCACTACTGTTCCTTGGTGTGCAGCAGGTATCGATTGGAGAGGATGAGGCCGACGTTGGCTCGTTTCGCCTCATCAGGGTGCAACATCGCCTCAATTAGACGAGTCGCGTCAGAGGGCAGCTTCTTCGAGTAGCGGGACTTGATGAACTTTGGGTAGTCCTTGATCTCACACAGCATCTGCTTTCGGTCTTTGTAGTGGAAGGGAAAGCGGTCAAAGAGCATTATGAAAAACGTCACGCCCATGCCTAAAAAAATAGATTAGTTAGAAAAATTAATCTTGATGAATCGAAGCACTCACTCCAGATGTCCGCTTTGAAGCCATTGTACGCCTTGTGCTCCAGAATCTGCGGACATTCGTAGGGCAGGGTGCCACTGCGCAAAAATGTAAGTTTGATTATAAATAACCACTCAATAAAATTACCAAAAAGTGCTACTGAGGATGACCGAGTTTCGCTGCTGATCAAAAATTTGCTTGGCAAAACCAAAGTCGGTCATCTTGGAAAAAATAAAAATTAATTATACAAATTCTTACTTAACCTCTCATACCTTGGCAATGTAGTTTGCGTCAAGCAGTATATTGTCAAGTTTGATGTCTCGGTGGCAAGTTTTGAGAATTTCGTGCAGGTAAGAGAGACCGGAAGATGCTTGGAAAAACCACTTGCATGCCAGGGGCTCGTTGATGCCTTTGTGCTTCTTCGCGTACCCAGATAAGTCCCCGTTACCTGCAAATTCCATAAAAATAAACTCGAAAACGGAAGTTTAAATGGAGTTTAAACCATGGTTAATCATCATTTGGACATCCCAAAAAAAGTTTGACTTATAAAAATAAACTTACCATCTTGTTATCGGCTCGGAAGATGTCGTACACCTGAATGAGGTTTTCATGGCGACAGTCGATCAGCGTACTGATCTCTCTGGGCAGGTACTTCTCACGACTGCGCTCACTCATCTTCATCAGGTCGATCACCTTGACGGCGGCAAACTGGCCATCACGGTTGACGGCCTTGTAGACGACACCAAAGGCGCCTTGGCCCAGTTTGTTCTCTACCTTGTAGCCTTTGTGTGCAAAAACCGCTGTTATCTTGCCCTCAAAAGTGGACGTTTTTGAGTTTGAGGAGTTGTTGGTTCGGGAGTTCACCATGGCCGTCCTTTTGTTGAGAGGAATGAATGATGAAGCGAATGAGATTTAGCAGCAACGAGTCACACTAAAAGTTGCACGTCCTCTCAAAAAGACTAGAATAATGGCTAAAAGTGGATCATTTTATAGAACGTGGCAAGTACTAAACTCCATCCACAATTCAAACTAAGATCAAAAGTTCTAAACTTCAACAAAGTTCGAAAATCCGATCTGTATGCCTAATCGTAGATGGCGCCAAAAACACAAAACAAAATAAAAAAACTTAAAAATAATTTTTGCAAGTTTACTTTGATGAACTTCATAGTTTTAGTTTCACTTTTAGACAAACAAATCAAATAAGTCATTAAATTTTTCATGATAATTGTTTTTATAATAATTTATAAAACACAACATTTTTCAAAACAAAAAAATTGTACAAGAGAATCAAATAATAAATTCAGGTAAAGTAGTATAAGGTAGAGAGGGTATAGTGATCATATGTTTAAGTATAAATAATATAGAAATGTGTGTATATTTAGAGCAAATAAAAGAGATTATTATGTATAGAATATGTATAGAAAGTACAATGGTGGTGGTTTTGAACATATCAGGGAGACTTATGTACAGAACAGTGTATAGTCGTGCTGAAGGACATCAGTTTGAGGTTGTAGAGATTGGTGTCTAATGAAATAGTAGTAAATTTGTAGAAATTGAAAGAGAGAAAGAGAATCAGGTGGTGATATCACAACAAATACATCAAATGGACTCCAACATGAAGTGAAGTGAAAAGTGAGATGAGAAAGAGAGAAACAAAGCAGTGTTCCGCTTAGAAAAAAAGTAGTAATCAACCAGCTCTGAAGCTTTAGCTTGCTGGTAGTTGGTGGTAGGTTTGTTTGTCAACTTGCAGACCAGAACTGCTCGAACAGAAAACAGTCCAGTCTGCAGGAAGTTTATTCACAAGATATGACACAGAAAAAAATGGAAAGAAAAATGAAAGAGAGAGAGAGAGAAGTAAAAAGAGAATCAAAAACGATATTAAACGTAGGAAACGAACGAAGGGGTGTGGCAGGCGACGACACTGAAAACAGTGCCTGTGCCCTGCAAGCTAGCACGACAATTGGCAGTTGTTTGTAGCTTGGTGGAGAGAGAGAAGGCGTCAAAAGAAGGTTAGAAAACTGTGTGTGGGTGTAAATAATATAATAAAATAAGCTAACAGGTAATATTTTATAAAAACGGGTTAAAAGTGATAGTAGCAAAGTGGATGTGTTTTATAATAATAATAAGTAAAAACTAAACACTATTCAAAAACAAAAATGGTCATAATAAAAAGTAGTAAGGTAATAAGGTAAGATAATAATAGTAAACACTAAAGCTAGTGGAAGCTCAAGAGGAACAGGTGGCGAAGTGGCGTCTCCAGTGGTAGAACGGCTGGTTTTGCACGCCCCCACACCGGTTCTCACTCTAAGCCCAGAAAATGGCCGGCAGTTTCAGTGTAGCTTGTGTAGAGAGCAGTGGTGATAAGCTTGGATTGGTAGTATTCACAAAAGGGAAGGAAGGGGTGTGTGAGTGTGACTATGTACAAAGTGTTTGGGTGTGTGTTCACAGGGATGAAAAGGTGGTGGAGGAGGTGCTGGGTGATACGATCATTTAGAAAAAGAAAGAGAAAATGTACAAAAGATGTAGAAGAGATAGAGAAGATAGAGAAGATAGAGTGAGAAAGGGGTGGGAGGAAGGAGAGAGAAGGAAGAGAGACCAGAATTTGACTCGAAGAAAAAAGTGTGTAAGTGAAAAGAATAAGAGAGAGAGAGAGTCTGGTGGGTGTTTGCTAGAAGTGCTGATAAAGGAAACGAGAAAGAGAGATCCAGACCAGAAGAGTGGCAGAGTAGTCAACAAGATTGACTTTATCGAAAAAGAAGTAGGAGAACAGCAGCACGAACAACACAAAATCATGGGCAGAAGAGAGGGTATTTTATCTCGCCTCGGTGGTGAATCTCGGATAATGGCGAGAGGGCCGGTTTTTGTGCACTGTGTTGAGCAAACGTGGAAATCAATCATGTCGTGGGGTGGTGGTGGTGGTGGTGATGAAGGTAGTAGATGCACTTTCCAGTAAAGAGGGGCAGTGTGAACTCCAGTTCATCAGCAGTGAATATAGAAGACTAGTGTGTGTGTACAAAGTGTAAAAGGCTTAAAAATGAAGAGAGGGCACGTCATGTTTTAGGAAGAGTTTCCGTGTTTGAGTGAAAGAATATGATCAATAAGTTGGGGGAGAGGGTTAGTTTGGGTAACTAAGTAAGGCAGTCATCAATTCAAGTGAATGGATGGATTTGGATGAGAAGTAGCTTCCTGGCGGGGCTCCCAGTTCACTGCTCCACCTTCATGGCTCCTCCCAAGGCGAGAATGGCCGTCCCATTGCTGGGTCCGTTGGCCATTGAGGAGGGCGGCATGACGACGCCGTTGATGGACGCCACCACCACCGGTGGACTGCTGCTCGCTGACCTGCTGCCGTTGCCTCCATTGCTACCGTTGCCACCATTGCCTCCGCTGCCATTGGGCAGACTGGAGCCACCATTGGCTGTCCCATTTCGGTGCTCGTAGCTGTTCATCTGCTGGTGGTGATGGTGAAGGTTGGCCGCGGCGACGGCCACCGCCGCCGCTGCCGCCGCCTGGTTCAGGTGGCCCAGGTGGGCGGACAGGGCGTGGTGGGCAGGCACTGGAGGAGAGGGATGACTGGCCAGTCCGGGAGAGTAGTGGCCGTTGGCGGTGGCCGCGGCGGCTGCTGCTGCTGCAGCCGCAGAGATAGTGACCGAGCTGGAGTTCATGAGGAAGGGCACGTAGAACATCTTCGACTGGAGGAGGAGGTTGGCCGCAGAGCTGACCTGTCCGAGGCAGCTCAGCAGCGAGTTCATCCTCGCCAGCACCTGAGCGGTGGTCGGCCCCAGCGGGCCGCCGCCGCTGTTGGCCGCACTGAAGGTGACGCCGCTGAGAAGGGCTGAACCGCATGAGCCAGAGCCCAGCGGCGGCTTCTTGTGCGCCAGGTGGCTGACCAGCGCCTTCAGGTATCGGTCCCTGATGAGCAGCACCGACGCCGGGTCGGCAATGTCTGGCTGGGGGACCTGGGCGGCGGCTGCTGCTGCTGCCGCCTGACTATTGGGCGAATCACGTTGTGCCGCTGCCGCCGCCTGATGCTGCTGAGCGAGCTGCACGTAAATACTGGTCATGGCAATCACCTTCAGCGCGACAAACTCATTCAGCGTCAGGCCGATGGACTTGAAGGCGAAGCGCACCGAGCAGAGCTCCGAGACGAGCGAGCCCGCCTCTGCCTCCAACTGCGCACAGGTGATGTGCTGATTGGAGCTGGTCAGACTGAGGTGGCCCAGATTGGCCGCCAGGTTGTTCATCGACTGGCGAATCTCCGTCTCCAGCGACTCGATGCAGGCGGTGTTGCTGTTGATGGCGCTGAAGGCGCACGTCGACAGCACCAGAAGCTCGTGCCACTTGTGCGTCAGCAACTGTGGGGGAGGAAGGAGAAAGAGAAAGGGAATAAAGGTTAGTATAAAGATTCAATAACCCGTTCACTTGTTAGTAGTTGCTGACATGACAATATTATTGTTGAGCATAAATAGCACCGATTGACATGTTGCGACGTGTAGACAAATATCTGCTAAGCTCTCCTCTTAGTTATAATACACTAATTAGGCCTTCCGCTTGAGCAAACATGGCAGATTCAATGGCACATAGCACAGTTCATGTCATCTGTGTTTGCTAATAAGTAAGGCAGTCTCGCCTTTTCTACTTAAGCATCACCTATTGGCACCTGTCAATCTTTGCCGCCTAGTCGATCAATCATAAACACCGCTACAATGGCCGTGCATCCAGTGACTCTCTCTCTCTCTCTCTCTCTCTCTCTCTCTCTCTCTCTCTCTCTCTC
>JAALOO010000109.1_pt1 | contig 68590 bp, 53 predicted proteins | sample 7257641 | NCBI WGS metagenome assembly JAALOO01 (sample SAMN14085613, study PRJNA598686) | mite metagenome | biome: ENVO:01001000; feature: ENVO:01001002; material: ENVO:01001226; isolation source: single female mite from University of Michigan culture on fish food culture... ...
TCTCTCTCTCTCTCTCTCTCTCTCTCTCTCTCTCTCTCTCTCTCTCTCTCTCATCTGTCTCTTCACTGCCTTCCTTCGAGGACCCCATGGCCACGAGTTGATGGCAGGCGAGGACGACGACGAAGAGTGCGGAGGCGACCAGCAGGACGATTGCCACGACCAGCACGGAGGACTATGTGTGTGTGTGCCACCAGCTAATTACTGTTTGCTCGCCTTTCCTTTCCTCTTCAACCAACGACAACTACGACGGCTGACATTGGCATTGAAGAGACAGCAGCAGCAGCAGCAGCAGCTGGCCTTCCAATTCTTCTTCCTTCCTTCCTTCGATTGGGAGCTTTCTTGCGGTTTCTCTCTCTCTCTCTCATTCTCCCCTGTGCAAATTACTACCACCACCGTCGTCGCCACCACCCGAGAGTGTATTACGAGTTGTTGAGGCCTTGGCAGTGACTCAGAGACCACACTTTGCTGGCTGCTGGCTGGTAAGCTCACTTCACTTCATTCACTCATTCTCTCCTTCATTTTCGTTTTCCTCCTTTCCCTTCCTTTTCTTTCTCATTTTCTTTCGGGCGGTGGTTGTTCCAACAACGCACACAGAGCTTGCACATGCTGCAGCTGCTGCTGTTGTCTGCAACACCAGAATCGTGCACTGTGTCTTCTACTTTTCAGGTGGTGTGTGTGTGTGTTTTGGGTTTGCGGGCAGAAAAAACACACACACACACTAACACCAGTGCCGGTGGTCGACATTGAATCAATTGACACTGCTCAGCTGCCGAACCACCACCACCACCACCGAAAAAGACTTAAAACTGTTCTTCGATTTCTGATTAAAAGTCTTCAGCCGAAATTTCACTCTGTTTTTTGCTTTATTTTGTTGCGCATTTAAATCTTTTTATTGCAGTGATGGTGCCTAAGTTGGTGTTGGAAAGGTTTCTTCCTTTCTTTCTGTCTGTCTGTCTGTCTGTCTGACTGACTGACTGATAAGGTGGTTGTAAAATTTATCTGTTCAACACTTTCGACGACAGCGACATTCTTCTTCTTCTTCATCCTTTTCTTCCTACATTTCTTCAGCGGCACTTCACTTCAGCACTAATTTTATTTGGCAGTGCGTCACCAGCGCTGAGCTGTCAGTAAAGGTAAGTGACTGAAAAACACTTACTTCTTTCTCACTCACAAAACACCGCCCACCCTTTTTTTCTTTTTTGAGCTTTCTTTTCTGCTGATCATCATCCCCGTCGTCCATTTCTTTTCCATTTCCATTTCCATTTGCACAATCACACTCATTTGCATGCGAGTAGTGCTTCGACGGCAACATTTAGTGCCGATCGCATTCGAGACAGTCTGTACAGCCTGCTCACCGCAATCGTAAATCTGTCCCACTGTGTCATCCTGTCAGGTGGAACATTCGTTGCGTTCATTTGCGGTAGGTAGTTGCCAGGAGGCAGCTATATTAATTAATTAGCAGTGAAGGCCTACTACTACTACTGCTCCCTGATTGACAGTTCCGATTGAACACCGTGTGTTCAGTGATACATTCACTTACTCACAGTGCACATTAAGCACACTCTGCACTTTCAGTGTGCACTAAACGTTGGGGTAGTACGATCAATGCTGCTATCACCACCACCACCACCATCAACACATAGCCTCAAGCAATTGATGGCTTATGGTGATTGGAGGGGAAGAAGAAGAAGAAGATATTGTGGAAAGTGCAGCAGTAGAAGCAGCAGTGGCACAAGACATTGGCAAATGAGTAAGCAAGGAGGAGAGAAGGGAAAAGCGACACTGAGCAACAGTCACAGACGACCAGTGAGTAGCATCAACAGCAGCAGCAGCAGAAAGACATGGCAAATCTCCTGGCGCTCTCAATGTACGGTGGTGTCTGCCTGCAACCATCGACAGCGGCAGCAGCAGCAGCAGCAGCAGCACTACCACAACAACAGGCTTGCTACCGTCTCTGTTGTTGCCATCACCTGAGCGCAACTGTCCAATTGCTTCCTTCCATCCATCATCGTTCACAAGCGCACACACACCTGCTGCTGAAGAAGAGGAGGAAATCACACACCATCCGCTGATACGCATCGACATCTTCATCATCATCTTTCTCATATTCGCAACCAACCTGGACAACCAAGTGCCAAAGGTCGGAAAAGAGAAGGCCAATGAACCAGCAGCCCAACAGTGAACTTCCGCGGCACTGCTTTTCAGCACCTTGAATGTCTCGCAGGGTTCATCATCCGTCATCATACTTTGGGTAACTATCCTTCAACTGTGGCTGGCTGTCAAGCAGCTGTGCAATATGTTTTCTGGCGCAGCTGTCGTCGTCCTCATCGCCGTGGTCGTTGTCGTCGTCTCTGTCGCCACTAGTGTCATTTACCCGCGCGAGCGCGCCCAACACCTACGTTTGGCTGGGAAAGAGAGAAAGCGGTGCTGCACACAGCTGATTGGTGGGGCAAATTAATTAGAGCAAGTCCGGATCATGTCTGCCCGCTGGCTGATCATCACCGCCGATCAGCCGTCCTGTGCTGGCTGGTGGTGGTCACTGGTCACTGCGTGGACTGCATGTGCAAAGTGCCCCAACTCCCTAGCCCCTTTTTCATCATCGGTAATCTTTTTTGTTCACCTTTTGCTGGAGCACTGCCATCACCAAGCCGTTGTCATGGTGAAATCCTGAGCAGCAGAGGGAGCAATTGGGGCCATTATCCCGATTACGATCATCAGCAGCGACAGTAGCACTAGCAATTGAACATAAAAAGAGAGAAAGAGAAAGAAGTCTCTCGGTTGATTGTGTCGTTCACTTCTCTCACTCATTCAACCCACTCAGCAGCAGCGACCCGCCGTTAGCCCGAGTCGAGCGACTTTCTTTCGATCGAGTATACTTTTTGTCTTTTTTATATACTTTCAGTAGCCCAGGTAGCCCCCCCCCCCCCTCCTCTTCCCACTTAGCCACCAACTGAACTGCAAAAAACCATTTTGGTTAGCCGCCACTTCGTGACCAGCGAGTCATCGCCTCGGTCTTTCACTTTCTCTCATTTTCTTTCTTTTTATTTTTTCCCTTTCCCAGCGTGCTGCAATCGATCAGAGTAGAGCTCACACACACCATTTTGCTACATAACGTATGCAAGGTGCAAACCACCAGTGAAAGTGCAGAGTGCACCATTGTGCCTTTTCACTTTACCTCTTTTGCTGGTAATCGGGTTAATGTCGCTAATGGCATTACCTGTCGGGATTATGCTTTCCATTTTTTTGTCTGCCTACTTCAGAACGGCAGAACAGAACAGGGAGGCAGGCAGGTAGGCAATTAATAAGGCAAATCGAATGAAAGAACTAGTGCTACTTCTGCTGGTGCTGCCACTGGCACTTGCATTCATTCATTCAGTCACTGGCAGGCATGTTCGCTGACATTTGCTCTCGCTTCTTGCGTACTCCTTCCACTAATTGCCACTGGTCACTGCCGCCGTGGCTGCTGCTAATTGGTACAACAAAGGAGGAGAAGGGGGTCAGCAGCAACAGCAGCTGAAGAAGAAGCAGGAGCCGTACTTTTTCGTCTCTGGTAGCTATCATCAGTGTCGGTGCGTGCCACTGCTGCTCATCGCCACCAGCAATTGCACCAAGTGCTGCTGCTGCTGCTGTTGCTGCTGTACACACGCAACCAACACCAACACCATTATCGTCAGATCAGACCCACCGTAGGGGGCTTCTGGTTCTCCTGGTTCTGGTTCTGGTTCTGGATTCACACCACACACTATATCGCCAGGAAGGGGTGAAAGTCAGAGAGAGAGAGAGACTTCATTGTGCGCGATGGCATTTTCGAATGACTAGAAGTGCGGCAACGGTAGCCGAACTCGATGACATTTTCCTGGTCGGCTCTGCTTTTTGTTTGAGTGAGTGAGTGAGTGAGCTGGTGCTCCACTTCACCGCCGGGTAGACACTTCTTCTCCGTGTCCTGGTCTGTGTAGGGTAATTTCAGCGGCGGTGGCAGTGCCAGTGGCAGTCAGTCTTGCACCTGAATGCGAACTTTAACAGCTAAACAATTTGTGCTTCGGCTCAACTCTTTAGTGCTCTTCTTTGTTTGCTACTGTGAGGCGACTTGGGACTTTCGATTTTCGGCGACGACGACGACGGCAGTTGTGTTTGTGTTTGTGGTGGTGGTAATGTTTGTCGATTTTCAACTGTTTCTCATCTCATCTCACCCAGTAAACACAGTGACAGTCTGTTTATCGACCGTTTTGTGCAGTCATTCCATTCTGCTCTCTCAACCTGAATTCACAAGTTGCTGCTCTACTTCTTTAACTGACGATTCAAGTTCAGCTCGTGCTCTTGTGAAATACTGAAACGAAGAACCGGGAGTTGGCAATTCAGTGGTGGTAGTGGTGGCACTGCTGATCAGGAGGTGTTTTCTGAAAGTTTCTCTCCGGAAATAAAAAAGAAGAGAATGGGCTGCTCCAACTCCCGTTCCGCCGTCAAACTGACAGATGAGGACGTGCAGTTTCTCATGAAGAACACCAGCTACACGGAGAAGGAGATTCGCGACTGGTACAAGGGCTTTCAGGTGGACTGCCCCGATGGGAAGCTGTCCCGGGACAAGTTCATCGACATCTACAAGAACTTCTTCAAGGGCGGCAATCCGGAGAAGTTCTGCGAGCACGTCTACCGCACCTTTGACGAGGACGGCAACGGGTCCATTGGTAATGTGTTTTCATTTTGTTCTATTTATCTTTTGTGCTAACAAGAGCTGACGATTACCACAAATGGCAGATTTCAAGGAGTTCCTTCTTGCCATAGGCATCACCACCAGCACCAATGCTCGCGAGAAGCTCAAGTGGGCCTTCAAGGTAGGTTGCTTCAAGACAAAAATGTTCTTTCAATTTATCATCATCACTTCACTTCATCAAATACCTTAATCATCTCGCACAGATGTACGACGTCGACTCTAACGGTGTCATTGAACTAGTTGAGTATTACCACTGTTACCCTTCGTAAACTTCAAAACTAAACTTCTAAAACTTCTTAACCTCAAGGACGAGATGACGCGGATCATCAAGGCGCTCCACGAAATGCTGGGCGACGAGGCGGTGAGCGCCTTTGAGGGCGAGGAGGCGGCCGAACGGATAAAGGACATCTTTGAGAAGATGGACGCCAACAATGACGGCAAGATCAGCCTGGAGGAGTTCCTCGAGGTGTGCAACATCGACGACGGCCTCGCCAAGTTGCTCTCACTCTCGGGGGAGATGTAGAAAGGAAGAAGAAGATTAGATTGTTTACGATTGTTGTTGTTGTTGTTGTTGTTTGATACCTGTGTGCCCGTGTGTGAATATCCTATTGTAGACAGGTCCACGAAAGATGTTGTTTTTATCACCATCATTATCACCATCACTTTCATCATCATCATTACCATCTTCATTATCTTCATCCTCATCCTCTTTCCTATCTTCTGATCCTGTATACTCTGTCTCTCTATGGTCATTCTTTTTCCTTTCCCTACTAACCGAATCAAAATGAGGCTCATCACTGTTCACCTCTTAGAACTTACACACCTCTAGGCACTAGAGCTTGCACACTGCTGATCACCCTCTTTTCCAATCTGCTTCTTCTGCCATCCCTTCTTTACCCCCTCTTTTCACTCATTCACTCATAATAAAACTCGGAAGCTTATCATTTTCCTTTCTAAACTTGACCAAACTTTCCTTTTCACCCAAAGTCATTAGCCAAATCAAAATAGGAGTTCAACCAACCATCAACAAAATGGGTCGCAGCCAGAGCAAGCTGAAGCCCGAGGTGCTGGAGGAGCTGCTGGAGGTGACCGAGTTCACCGAGGAGGAGATCTACGAGTGGTACCGCGGCTTCGTCAAGGAGTGCCCCAACAACTACCTGACGATGAAGGAGTTCAAGAAGGTCTACGAGCGCTTCTTCCCCGACGGCGACCCCGCCCTCTTCGCCGAGCACGTCTTTCGCACATTTGACCTTAACCAGGACCGGCAGATTGACTTCAGGTAAAGGGGAGAAAGGTTTTAGAATTTTTTATCGTCATTTTCTGTTTGCAGAGAGTTCCTCTGTGCGCTGTCGATTACCTCGAGGGGACGAATTGAGCAGAAGCTGAGGTTGGCCTTTTCCATCTACGACATTGGTGAGTGTTTTCTCTGTTAGTTTGTTGTTGTTGACTCTTTTCTAAACATCGTTTGATATGCAAATCTAGACGGGGACGGAAAGATCAGCCGTGATGAGATGCTGGCCATCTTTGATGTAAGTCCTTCTTGCCAGTCCTGAAACACAAAAAGAACAGTATCTAACACCTTGATCACCCACTCATCTTCCAGGCGATGTACAAAATGATCGGCAAAATGATGAAACTGGAGGAGGACGTCTCCACGCCGGAAAAGCGCACCGAGAAGATCTTTCGGCAGATGGACTCGGACCACGATAACACTCTGTCGCTGGAGGAGTTCATCGACGGCGCTCGCACTGACCCGTCCATCCTTCGGCTGCTGAACATCTTCTAATGATGTCGACGATGACGATGACGATAATGATATCTATCAATAATAAACCTATCACCACATGAAAGCCTTTTGCCCCTTCCCTTTTACCTTTCCCCATCTTTTCTTTTTGTTTCAAAAATGTATTCTTTCCCACACAACCACATTTGAATGATGTACTCCTCCTGCACCGTATGAACGAGCGTCAGCTTAGATCGGGTGCGCTGTCGTGGCTGTAACTTGCAGCGTGTACAGCAGGCTTCTCTCGGCGGATTGTTTTGGCACATGTTGTTCACTTTCTGTTTTGCACACACACACACATTGATGATTCTACCGGATTATACCCGAATTTTTCCCCCCTTCTGAACCAAGTTGCAATAATAAAAAGAAGGTTCTACTAGTCTGTGATTGTTGTTGAATGGTACCAACGCCCTTGCCGTGACGATGACGTTAGGCGACATTGAGGATCTCACAAAGGAGCTGACGACAGACGCAACCGATGACCAAGCCGCAATCAACTTCAAAGTCCGCGTCCATCCTCGCTACCGAAAGGAGGATCTCGAGGATGAAGCAGAAACTAAAGATGAGGACACCTCAAACCCCAACACCACCACTGAATACCGAAGCTTTCTTCCGGGAAAATATTCCATCTACCTCAAAACCTGGGGCTGCACACACAACAGCTCGGACAGCGAGTACATGGCCGGACTGCTCTCGCAGGCGGGCTATCGCATCGTCGAGGACCGCGCCGCCGCCGACCTGTGGCTGCTCAACAGCTGTACGGTGAAGAACCCCGCGGAGGACCACTTTCGAAATGAGATCACCGCGGCGACGGCCGCCGGCAAGCGACTGGTGGTGGCCGGCTGCGTGCCCCAGTCTGACTACCGCAAGGAGCCCGCCTACCTTCGCCGCCTGAGCATCATCGGCGTCCAGCAGATCGACAAGGTGGTGGAGGTGGTGGAGCAGACGCTGCAGGGCAACACCGTCCGCTACCTGAGCATGGCCAAGGACCGGGACGGGAGCGGGCGGAAGACGGGCGGCGCCTCGCTGGCGATGCCCAAGGTGCGCCGCAACCCGCTCGTGGAGATACTGTCCATCAACACCGGCTGCCTGAATGAGTGCACGTACTGCAAGACGAAGCACGCCCGCGGCAAGCTGGGCAGCTACCGACCGGAGGAGATTGTCAGCAGGGCGGTGGCCGCCTTCGCCGAGGGCGTCCGCGAGCTGTGGATCACCAGCGAGGACACGGGCGCCTACGGGCGGGACATTGGCACCAACCTGCCGGCGCTTCTAAATGAGCTCGTGAAGGTCATACCGAGTGGATGTCGGCTGAGGATTGGTGAGCCGAGATTAATTTCTATTTGGCTATGATTTTAATGATTTTAATGAATTCCTTGCAGGCATGACCAACCCGCCCTACATTCTGGAGCACCTCGAGGCGATGGCGGCCATTCTGCGGCACCCGCGCGTCTACGCCTTTCTGCACATTCCGGTGCAGGCGGGCGCCGACGAGGTGCTCGCCGACATGAAGCGCCAGTACTGCATCGACGACTTCTGCACCATTGTCGACTTTCTCAAGCAGAGGTCAGTCAGTCAGTCAGTCATCTTTGACTTTCTTTTTCTTATACTATATATTTTCTAAACTCCTAAATCCTCGACTTTTTTTGCAGAGTGGAGGGCATCACCATCGCCACCGACATCATCTGCGGCTTCCCCACCGAGACGGCGGCGAACTTTGAGGAGTCGCTGCGACTGATTGAGCGCTACCGCTTTCCGGTCCTCTTCATCAACCAGTTCTACCCGCGGCCGGGCACGCCGGCGGCCAAGATGCGCCGCGTGCCCACCGCGGAGGTGAAGCGCCGGAGCAAGGCCGCCAGCGAGCTCTTTCAGGCCATTCTGCCGTACGAGGGCCGCGTCGGCGCCCGCTACCGAGGCGTGCTGATCACCGAGGAGGCCGCCGACGGCCGTCACCTGGTCGGCCATAACAAGTGCTACGAGCAGATACTGCTGGAGAAGGGCGCCGGCAATGGGGCGGTGGTCATGGGCGCCCTCATCGACGAGGTGGAGATCGTCTCCACTGGGAAGTACTACATGATCGGCCGGCCCATTTCGCCCAGTATTATCTCAAAGCTGATGGCCAAAGTTGAGCAGCACCAACACCAGAACCTGCTCTTCACTGCCTCGGCGGTTCTCCTCGCCGCTGCGCTGCTCTACCGAGGGTACCGCCATTTCACCGGCTAAGGGAGAGGACCCTTATGATGATGATGATGATGATGACTGATTAGGTTGGAAAAAGTAAAGACTCCTTGCTTTCCTACATTCACGATGGCGCCACACCGTTTATGCCGGTGGCAACAGCAACAGACAGCAAAAGTGTACACCTGGCAATCGGCGGCGACTGGTGTGGGCGGAAGTTTTCGAAGCTCGCCTGCCGTCGTCATGTGTGTGTCAGTGTCTCCTCTCGCTCTGTCTGCTCTTCTCGATGTGCATGTAATGCTGCTGCTGCTTGATGTGTAGCAACATGCTGTTGTAATGATGATGGTGGTGGTGGCGGTGGTAATAATCTGCTCCGTCATTTGGCCACGACAGCGCAAAAAGTACTTCTACTGAGGCAGATTTCTACTGTCTGCTGCTGTCTGCCTGGCTGGCTGCCTGACTGACAAGGCGGCGCCCGCAGCAGCCGCCGCAGAAGCGACAGTAGTGCCAGCAGTGGTCGGTACTGCCCACGCCCACACCGGCAGGCGGCCAGTGTCCGGGAGAGTGTACTCGATGAATGACTCATCGGGGGATCCATTACGGGGCAGAACCCACTCTGCTGCTGCTGCTGCTGCTGCTGCCGAACCACTATCGCTCATCATCAACATTGGCTGCCTTGTGCTGCTGCTGCTGGCAGTGTTGTAGAATCGGCAAATCATTTCATTGCACAGTCTTTCGCGTCATCTTCCTTGTCAAAGCAGGCAGAAGAGAGAACTATCATCAACTACAGCGGCGTCAACAGCCATTTTCTGGTTTCTCTTAATTGGTTGGCTTGTCGCCAAGGAGTCTACTTTCACCCTTTTCTTCTCTTCTTCTTCTCTTCGGAAGTTTGCTATCTCTTTTAACTGTGCATCAACAAAAAGTACTACAAGTCAAAAGTGCAATGAGTGAAGACGGCGGTGGAGGCGGCGATGTTCCGCCATCCTCTTCACCTCCTCCTCCTCCTCCTTCGGAAGCTGTTGAAGCAACGGAAGCCATTGAAGTTACTGAAGCTACCGAAGCTACTGAAGCTGTTATCGTTGCCGCCTCTCCTTCAGCCGATGTCGTCGTCGCTGATGATGGCGAAAAACTTCTGCAGACGACGCCTGGTGATGCTGAGAGCAGCGGAGAAGGGGTGGAAGGTGCAACTCAGGCAACTTCTTCGGCACCGGTGCTAGAAGCGATTGATTCTGATTCTGTGATCACTTTCACCTCGGCTGACCAGCAGCAACCAGAGCTCATCAGGGTAGAATCGGATGAACCAGTGGTGGAAAGTCCAGCACCGGCGAAAGTTGAGCAGCAGCAACCACAACCACAACAGCAGCCTGAACAACCTGAACAACAACAATCGTCCCCAGTTGTAACTGATGCTGATGGTGTTCCGCCGGTCGTCCTCCTGGACACGTCAACCACCGTAGAAGTGCCTTCCCAGCAATTAAACAGCAAAGATGCTGCTGCCTCTCCATCAACATCCTCATCACCTCCGCCAGCACCTGAAGAGCAACAACAACCAGAGCCACAGCCACTGGTAGTGGTGAATGGCACCGAGGAAGCTGAGGAAAAGAACACAGAGGAAAGTTCTACTCTTGAAGTAGAGGATGCTAAAGCTGCTGCTGTATCTGCCGCTGCTTCAGCTAAGGCAGTCAATAATGGCGTGGTCGGCGCTGTCAACTCTGAGCTGAACGATGCTACTGACTCGCCAAAAGCGACTGTGGAATCCGGTGACCAACCACTGCAGCAGCCGCCCGTCACAGTCAACGTTGATGAGCCCAAGTCGCCCGAGTCAACAACAACAGCAGCAGCAGCAGCAGCAGTTTCGGCTGATAAGAGCCCTAGCAAAACGGCACTGGAGACTGCTGCAGCACCAGCAATAACCCCAGCAAAAGCAACCACAACAACAGCCACCACCACAAATGTGGATAACGAAAAGAAGGCGAGTGAAGTGGAAAGTCCCGCTACAGTATCTTCACCAGCAACTTCAGCCTCGACGCCTAGCAATACTAAAGTGCCGGTAGAAACAGCTGCTGCAGCAGCAGCAGCTGCACCAGCAGAGGCCACTGTCACAAATATCATCACTCCGACCACGATGACCGCCGTAAGCCCTTCTCCTCCATCAGCTCCACAACCTCCTCCTCCTCCTCCTCCGCCCACCACCATCACCTCCTTCTACGAGGACATCAACGAGGTGCTGGCCGATAGCTCCACCTCGGACGAGGTCAAGTTCGGCCTGCTGTGCACGAAAATCCTCGCCGCCATGTCGGCGAACCACTCGATCCACGTCAATGAGATCAACCTCATCACCGACAACATCCTCAAGCTGCTGATCACCGACGACATGCAGCGCATCAAGCGGCCGCAGACGCTGCGCCTCTTCTTCTGCGACTACCTGAAGATGCTCCCCTCAAAGGTGGTGGCGGAGATTCTCAGCGTCCTCATCGCCGTCCTCAAGAAGTCGCTGCTCAACCTTGAGTTCAGCAAGGACCTCCTCCTGGTGGCCATCACGCAGACCGCCCACCTCGACCACCTCATCAAGCACTTCATCCGCGAGATCATCAACCTCCAGACGACCTACAGCTGCAACGTCAAGGAGCTGCTGGCCATCCTCCGCCTGAGCGAGGAGGACCCCCGGCTGCTGCACTACCTGCGCAACGCCAACCTCTACCAGCGCAACCGCCCCACCGCCTTCTTCGCCTTTCCCGGCATCAACGGCTCGGTGATGGCCCTGCCCCCTTTTACCAAGTGGCCCATCCAAAATGGCTGGACCTTCGTCACCTGGTTCCGCCTGGAGTCGAACGCCACCAACTCGCAGCCCTACCTCTACTACTTCCGCACGGCCAAATCGGGCGTCGGCTACTCCGCCCACTTCACCGGCAACTGCCTGGTCCTCACCTCGATGAAGATCAAGGGCAAGGGCTTCCAGCACTGCATTCCCTACGAGTTCACGCCCCACCGGTGGTTCCACTGCGCCATCACCTACGTCGCCCGGTGGCGCACCGCCGAGGTGAAGGTCTACGTCAACGGGCAGCTGACGGCCAACACCGAGATGGCCTGGCAGGTGGCCACCGGCGACCACTTCGACAAGTGCTTCATCGGCGGCACGCCCGACCTCCACGACACCTACCTCTTCAGCGGGCAGATCGCCTCCCTGTACCTCTTCCACGAGGCCCTCAGCCCCTCGCAGATCTGCTCCATCCACCGTCTGGGCGCCAGCTACGTCGGCGAGTACCGCCACCCGAATGAGAGTCAGCTGGAGCTGCCGGTCGGCATCCGCCGCGTCCTCTACGAGGAGAAGCTCGCCGCCGCCATCTTCTGCCTGTACACGCCGGTGGCGGTGGAGAGCGAGCGCCTGTGTCTGCAGGGCCTGCCCAAGGGCAACACCAGCTACTTCACCTCCAGTCCGCACGCCGCCCTCCTCGGCTCGGCCACCGCCGTGCGCACCTACAGCATCGCGGCGACGCTGCAGTCGGTGGGCGGCATCCGCGCCCTCCTCCCCCTGCTCTACAAGTTTGCGGGGAGGGCCGACGCGGAGGCCGTCGGCACGCTGATTGGCTTCATCTGCGACCTGCTGGAGTACAGTCCCCAGTGGTTCGGCAATGAGATGCTGCAGGCGGCCGGCTTTGTGACGATTGCGGCCATTCTCGGCCGGAACGCCCGCCTCCTCCTCACCGCCGACACCTTGGAGGTGCTGCTGGGCCTGACGAAGACGCTGATTAGCACGGCGGGAGTTTCCGGCGGAGGTGGTGGCAGTGGCGGCGGCCCGGACGCGCCTCTCATCCTCAAGCAGATGCTCGACAATGTCCTCTTCAACCCCTCGCTGTGGGTGTACGTCGAGGCGAAGATTCAGCTGAAGCTGTACTGCTACCTCAGCAATGAGTTTCTGAGCGGGGCGAATGCGCCGGTGGCCGCCGCCACGCTGGCCAGCATCAGCAATGGCGGAAGTGGTGGTGGTGGAAGTTCTTCCTCTTCTTCTGCGGCCGTCCTCAACGGCATCATCTTCAACGAGGTGCGGCGCATCAGCACCGTCCTCCAGCTGCTCCACTCGCTCAAGTACTACTACTGGCTGGCGGAGGAGAAGGGCTACTCGGTGCGGGCGACGGACTACTCCCTCCGGCCCTCCTACGACGAGCTGGAGACGATCCGCTCCTACATCCTCCTCTTCATCAAGCAGCTCATAATCAAGGGCGGCGGCATTCACCTCGACGAGCTCCAGGCGGTGCTCAACTACCTGACGACGGTGCACGAGGACGCCAACGTGCTCGATGTCCTGCAGATGCTGCAGTCGCTGATGTGCGAGCACCCCGCCTCTCTCATTCCCGCCTTTGACGGAAAGCAGGGCGTGCAGACGGTCTTCAAGCTACTGAACTCCGCCAACGAGGAGATTCGCATTCAGGCGCTGAAGCTGCTGGGGTACTTTCTGAGTCGCAGCACGGCGAAGCGCAAGTCGGACGTCATGGGGCCGCACAACCTGTACATGCTGCTGTGCGAGCACCTGATGCGCTTCACGCCGCTCTCCATGGCCACCTACAGTGCGCTGTTTGAGATTCTGACGGAGACCAGTATCGAGTCGATTCGCATCACCAGTCCCTGCAATTCGGTGCTGAAGATTGAGAATGCCATGGTGCTGAAGGTCATTGCCACGCTGCTGATTGAGGGCAAGCGGGAGACGGCAGGTGCCTCTTCCTTGAACTCCACCTCGACCACAGCTTCGACTACAGCAGAGGAGAAGAGCAGCAGCAGTGCGCAGCAGATCAAGGAGCTCTTCATCAACGACCTCTGGTCGCTGCTGATCAACAACCGCGAGAACCGCCGCCTAGTGCTCCAGATGTCCGTCTGGCAGCACTGGCTGATCAACCTGGTGGAGGCGAAGAACGACCTGGTGACCAACCAGATACTGGCCATCTTCCGCATCCTCCTCTACCACGCCATCAAGTACGAGTACGGCGGCTGGCGCGTCTGGATCGACACGCTGGCGATCATTCACGCCAAGATCTCCTTTGACGACTTTAATGAGCAGTTTGGCGGAAAGGGAAGTTCTTCCGCAGCAGCCTCAACTCAGAGCTACATGGACGCCTATCTGCTGGAGTCGAGGAAAAAGTCGATGGAGAATCTGCGGTCGAACTTGGCCGCCAGTGGCATTGGTGGAAGCGGCGGTGCTGGTGGCGCCAAGGTCAAGTCGGTGGCCTCGAATCATCTTGAAGGTGGTGGTGACAAGGCGGCGACCAAGCAGTCTGAAGCAAGAGCGGCAGCAGACGATCCGCGACCCGAGGATGAACGAGGAGAGCAACGGCAGGAGAAGAAGAAAAGCAGCAAAAAAGTCTCGAGAAAGGAAGCTGATGGCGGCGGCGGCGATGAAGTGGATAAAGATGATGAGGAAGATGTCGCAGATGATGAAGAGGGCGAAGATGAGGACGATGATGAAGAGGCTGCCGAGCAGCAGCAGCAGCCGGCCGCCATCTGCACCATTAGCTCCATTCAGAATGAGTCGGCGCTGGGGGCGGCGAAGGAATCGGCCGCAGAGGACAACAACAGCAGCAAACGAGTGAAGACCACCTCTGAGTCTTCGGAAACAGCTGCCACGGCTTCAGCGGAGGCAAACTCCTCCTCTTCCCCCACAGCCACAGACGCGGCGCCCAGTCGGAAGGGTCGCTACGATGATCAGCATCAGCAATCTGCCACGACGACGACTAAAGCCACTGAGACTTCAAAATCCACTGCGGCATCAGCAAAACCGTCCAGCAAGCCGTCCATCTCCGTCTCCGCGACGCCCGCCTTTCGCATACCTGAGTTTCGCTGGAGTGCCCTCCACCTGAAGCTCCTCAACGACCTGCTCTACTCCATCGAGGCCGATCTGCAGGTGTGGCGCAGTCAGAGCAGCGGCGACTTTAAGCTGGACGCCGGGGGAGCTAGCACTGCTTCTGGCGGTGCAGCCGGCTCCAGCTCTTCGGTGGGCTCCAACAAGTCCAACGCCTCCAACGCCTCTTCCTCTGCGGCGGCCGCCTCGGCGATGGAGGCGGTGCTGGCGAATGCCGACAACCAGATCTACATCATCAACGCCATTCACCTGATCAGCCAGCTCTGCGACAATGTCATCATCAGCTCTGGTGGGCTGCTGCCGCTGCTCGCCTCGGCCACGGGCGGCACCTCGACCTCCTCCTCCTCCAATTCGGCCTCATCAACTTCCGGCGCCGCGGCCTCTTCTGCCGCCGCCTGCGTCACCATCGGCGGCGAGGGCTTCAGCAGCTCGCAGGCCAACTTTCTCATCTACCGCCTCGCCAATCTGATTGACCTGCTGTGCTTTGCAGCGACGCACGTCAACTTCACCGAGCTGGAGGCGGAGAAGAACATGTCCAGCGGGGGCATTCTCCGCCAGTGCCTGCGCATCGTCTGCACCATTGCCGTGAAGAACTGTCTGCTGCTGCAGCGATCCACTCAGCCCGGGTCATCCTCCTCCTCTGCTCCGTACGAGTTTGAGCTGATCAGCGAGAACGAGTACCTCTACAAGGGCGTCAGCATCGTCAGCTCGGCGGAGCTTTTTGCTGTTGACTTCAACCCCGAGCTGAGCGACCTGATCGCCTACAAAACGGTCGCTCTGGACATGGACAGTCTGCACTACGGCCTGATAACGCCCATCAAGGACTCCGCCTCGCTGCTGCAGGAGATGGACATTAACCGGCTGCGGGCGTGCATCTACCGGGACGCCGACTCGGACACGAGGCAGTCGCAGTTTCTCGCCCTGGCCACTCTGTACTTTATCTCCGTGCTGATGGTCAGCAAGTACCGGGACATTATTGAGCCGAAGCAGGCTGTGCCGCCGCCGCCGATGAATGGCGGTGAAGCACAGCCGAAAGTGAGCTCTTCTGAGGAGGTGAACGCCATGGACTCTGTGGAGCTGTCCTCTTCCACAAAAAACAACTCCTCCTCCTCCTCCTCTTCGAACATCAGCGAGAAGCTGACCAGCAAGCTGGAGGCGACGCTGAGCAGCATCTGTCCCCTCCTCAAGGAGATCATCGTCGACTTTGCCGCCTTCCTCTCGAAGACGCTGCTCGGCTCGCACGGCCAGGAGCTGATCACCCGCGAGGCGATACGGACCTTCAAGCGGGCGGACGCCAGTCCGGTGGAGCTGGTGATGCTGCTCTGCTCGCAGGAGTGGCAGAACACGCTGCAGAAGAACGCCGGCCTCGCCTTCATCGAGCTGATCAACGAGGGCCGGCTGCTGTCCCACGCCATGAAGGACCACATCGTTCGGGTGGCCATGGAGGCGGAGTTCATTCTCAACCGGCTGCGGGCGGACGATGTGACCAAACACGACGCCTTCACGCAGACCATCATTGAGACGAACGCGGCCCGCCTGCAGGAGGAGAGCATCATCAACTCGCTGATTCTGAGCGCCAAGCGCCGCGACTGGATGATCTTCAGCCGCTTCAAGGAGTCACTGCGGCAGCAGATGAATGAGAGCGAGCGGCGGCGGTACTTTAAGCTGGACAGCTGGGAGGATGACTCGCGGCGACGGCGGCGATTTGTCTACGACTCGCTGGGGGAGTCGCTCAGTGGGCGGCTGAAGGCGCTGGCCGGCGGGGCTGGCCTCTCTGAAGTTGCTGCTTCAAACAGCTGCACTGAAAGCAACGCTGAAAGCAACGCTGACCACCTCTCCTCGCCGATTGTGCCGCCGAATCGAGGCAACAGCGGTGGTGGTGGTGGTGGTGGTGGAGTGTCTGCAAGCAACAGCAACGGCAACAGCCACAACAATCCCAATGGAAGTCTGCTGCTGGAGGATGACGACAGCGCCGACTCCTCCTTTGGCATCTGGGACGGCGAAGACTCGGCCGGTGCGGCGGAAGCGGAAGCGGCCGCCGCCGCTGCTGCCGCCGGCAGCTCCTCAGTGGAGTTCAGCTCCTCGGTGCTCTACTCGGTGGAGTGCGCGCTGATCTGGGCGATCTACACCATCGAGGGCATCCTCCAGATTACCTCCAGTGAGATCTTCTTTGAGGCGCACAACAGCAGCGACGTGGAGCAGCAGGTGCCGGTCAATAGCAGCAGCGGTGGTGGCAACCGGACCTCTTCTTCCGGAAACCCGCCCACTCTTCAGCACCAGCGGAGCACCAACGCCGCCGCCGACTCTGCCACCGCCTCTGGCTTCCGCGGCCTCTCCGGCATCGGCCCCAAGGGCGGCTCGCTGAAGGAGTTCAAGGACTGGGACCTGGTGGCGCTGCAGTACTGCGACCTTCTGACCTACAACGGCAAGATCAGCTTCGCCGACATTCGCGCCATCTTCACGCGCCGCTACCTGCTGCAGCAGAATGCCCTGGAGATCTTCCTCTCGCAGCGCACCTCGGTGATGTTCGCCTTTGCCGACTTTGACACCGTCAAGAAGGTAGTGCGCTACCTGCCGCCGGTGGGCGTCGGCGTCAAGTACGGCATCTCGCAGTCTCGGCGCGCCAGCCTGATGACGCCCCGCCAGCTCTTCTCCTCCTCCAACATGACCGCCCGCTGGCAGAAACGGGAGGTGTCCAACTTTGAGTACCTGATGTTCCTCAACACCATCGCCGGCCGCACCTACCAGGACCTGAACCAGTACCCCGTCTTCCCTTGGATCCTCACCAACTACGAGGGCGCCGAGCTGGACCTCGCCCAGCCGACCAACTTTCGCGACCTCAGCAAGCCGATCGGCGCGCTCAACTCCGAGCGGCGGGAGGAGTTCATCGAGCGGTACAGCAGCTGGGACAACGCCCTCGTGCCGGCCTTCCACTACGGAACGCACTACTCGACGGCGGCTTTCACCCTCAGCTGGCTGATTCGCATTCAGCCCTTCCTCTCCATTTACCTCTCGCTGCAGGACGGCGGCATCGAGGATGAAAGTCGCCTCTTCAAGTCAATTCGCGACGCCTGGGTCGCCTCGCTGATGGGCGGCCAGCAGAACGTGAAGGAGCTCATTCCGGAGTTTTTCTACCTTCCGGAGATCTTTTACCGCTGCAATGGCGGCGGAGGTGGCGGCGGCGGGGATGGAGGAGGTAGCCTCCTGCCCGACATTGAGCTGCCCGCCTGGGCGGAAAGCCCGGAGCACTTTGTGCGCATCCACCGAACCGCCCTTGAGTCGGACCTGGTCAGCTGTCAGCTGCACCAGTGGATCGACCTCATCTTCGGCTACAAGCAGCGCGGCCCGGAGGCGGTCCGCGCGGTGAACGTCTTCTACTACCTCACCTACGAGGGGAACATCGACCTGGCGGCGATTGGCGAGCCGTCGCTGCGCGAGGCCATCGAGACGCAGATTCGCCACTTCGGACAGACGCCCTCGCAGCTGACCGCCGACCCGCACCCGCCGCGCAGCAGCGCCCTCCACGTGTCGCCGCTGATGTTCAGCGGGGCGCTGGACGAGCTCTCCATGGCGCTGAAGTTTCCCTTCAACGCCCCGGTGGTGCACATTTCCGCCTGCACCGGAGGTGCAAGTGGAGGTTCAGGAGGCAGTCACCTCGTCTCTGGCTCCTCTGGCGGCGGCGGCTCCTCCTCCTCCTCCTCTGGGTCCTCCTCCTCGGGGGCGGGGGCGGCGGCCACCTCTACCATCGTCACCATCAACGCCCACCAGCAGTACTCGCTCCATCGGTGGGCGGTGAAGGAGAACGCCAGTGCGCCGCTGGTCATGGACCCGGCGCTCGCCTCGCTGATAGGCAGCGGTGGCGGCAGTGGTCAGCAGGCGGGGGCGACGCCCTCTGCGGCGGCCACCGCCGCCGCCCTCGCCAGCAAGAGCCGCCAGCTGCTGGACACGAACGGGCTGTGCAGCAGCCTGCCGGCCGCCTACGTGGTGACGATGGACGCAAAGTACATCCTCCTGGCGCCCTTCTACGACGCCTCCTTCCGCGTCTACGCGACGGACAGCGGCCGCCTGGTGCAGGTCGTCTACGGGCACAAGGGCCTGGTGACCTGTCTGGCGCGCAGCGAGTGCAACATTGCCGCCGACTTTTACCTGGTCAGCGGCAGCCAGGACTGCAGCGTCCTCCTCTGGACGTGGAACGCCAAGTACTCGGTGGTGGAGGGCGGCGGCAGTGGAGGCGGAAGTGTTGGCGGAAGTTCGGCCAACTACTTTCAGTCCTCTGCGGGGGGCAATCCGCTGCCCAAGCTGACGCTGGTCGGCCACCAGGCGCCGGTCAGCTCGGTGCTGATCAGCGCCGAGCTGGGCATCATCGTCAGCAGCAGCGCCAGTCGAGTGCTCATTCACACCACCAGTCAGGGGGAGTGCATCACCGAGGTGGACTTTCGATTTAGGCTTTGTGGCGGCGGCGGCGGCAGCTTTGGGAGGAGTGGCTTTATCGGTGGAACCAGCTCGCCGGGGATGAGTGTCTTCCGCTCGGGCAATGGTTCTTCGACGCAGCGAGTTGTTGGTAAGTAAAATATTTTTTAGTTGTGTTTTGAACTTTGAAACTGATTATGATTCGTTTTGTTTACCTCCCTTTTCAACAGATGCCAACATTGAGGCAAGCATGCTCGGCAAGGAGGGCTTTGAGCAGACGAAGCAGAGCAAGGCGGCTAAGAGCGCCGCTGCCGCCGGCGGTGGTGCTGCCTCGCCCTCCTCTTCGCCTTCTTCATCGTCTTCGTCCACCACAGCCACCAACACCGTTGCTGGAACCACTGAAGCTTCTGCGGCGGAGAAGCAGAGCTTGAACAACAGGCAGCCACTGTCTACTGGAACTTCTTCCTCTTCAGCTTTTCCACCAAACTTTGACGACGCCGACTACACCATCAGCAGTCTGACCATTTCTCGTGAGCTGGGCTTCATCATTGGCATCGCCGTTCCCGAGGTGGATGGATCCTCCTCTTCAAGAGGAAGTGCAGCCGGTCGAAGGCAGCTGAAGCGAAACTCCAGCTCAGCCTCCTCCTCCTCTAGCTCCGGTGCAAACGGCACCACCGGCGGAGGCTGCTACCTCTTCACCTACAACCTGAAGGGCAATCTGATCAAGTGCGTGGAGATTACCGGCGGCGGCAGCAAGGACGGCAGCGTCATCCTCCAGACCAGTCGCGACGGAGAGTACATTCTCCTGACAGAGGGCGGAACGACCATCAAGATTCTCCGCGCCTTTGACCTGACGCCGCTGTACAGCTTCAACACCGCCGATGCGCCTTCAGGCGGTGGCTCTTTGGCCGGAGGGGCAGCAGCTCAAGGCCTTCAGCCCGTGGACCGCATTCGTTCCCTTCAGCTGGTGGACCTGAAGTACCTGCTCGTCGGCCTGGAGAATGGCCGCTTTCTCGTGTACAACATTGACTTTAACCGGTGGAACCACGAGTACAGTAATCGGTACTAGGAGTCAACTCCTCCTCAATCGCTAGCAATAATAATAATCGCCTCCAGTGATGATGATGATAATGATGCCAACTTCGGTGCCTGGACTTCTACTACTACTACTAACACACAGCATTCCAACACTCCTCAACTTTCTCGGAGTTATCCTATCTTCTTCTTCTTCTTCTACTCCTTCTTTGACTTGGACTACAGACTGGAGCTTGCTTATTCATTCATCATCAGCAGCAACAGCAGAAGGCTCTCTTCTAGTCCGCGAACTTAACTTCCCTCCAGAAAGTATGTGCTTGAGCAATTACTACCAATTCAGCCGATGATGAGCATCACCGGACAGGCAAAAGTATTTATTCTTCAAAGAAATGTGTTTTATTCTAATTTTTAATCTTGAGTGATTTTTACCACCAGAGCATTGTAATTTGTTTATACTTCAATACTATGTGTCTTTTACTTTTACTGATTTTAGCAAAACTGCTTTTCTTCAACACACACCTATTTCTATGCATTCCAATTTTAATGAATTTACAAAATAAATATAGACATTTGTTATACATGGTAATTGGAGTTTTAAAGTCGGGTTGAATTACCGTACTTTGGTGCAAGTCGGATTCTTGCGCCATGTTCATCCGACAGACACCAGATGACAGCAGGGGCTCCACAAAGTTTATTTTCCTGGTTTTCTGAACACGAGAAAAATAAAATTCGTGGACGATTTTTTAACGCCACTTTCAAGATGGCGACGACGGTGGCGTTCCTAGCGGACAACACCGAAAACTTTATTAATTTTTAATTAACTTTAAAATTAAAATTGGCCATGTTTCCGTGGCCTTAGGTAAAAAATTCTTTCAGATTTGGAGTCCTCTTGTCGAGTAATTTAAGAATCTGCAATAAAATGAGGAGGTCAAATTTTTGACTAAATCGGCCAAATCTGTAAGGCTATAAAGTTTTTGCTTTAGGACCACGGGAACATGGTCAATTTTAATTTTAAAATTAATTAAAAAATAATTCATAGTTCCAGTGTTTGCCGCTGCAAAAATGTGAGGCGCTACCATCGATGCCGTAAAATCGGTTTTTTCGGAAAAAATGCGTAAAAATTGTTCGCGCTGGTAGCGCCTCACATTTTGCAGCGGCCAACATCCAAACTATGAATTATTTTTTAATTAACTTTAAAATTAAAATTGACCATGTTCCCGTGGTCCTGGAGCAAAAATTCTTTCAGATTTGGAGTCCTCTCGTCGAGTTCTGTCAGAATCTGCAATAAAAATTTTTTGGCCAGATTTTCAAAATCTGCAAGGCTATAGCCTTACAGATTTGGCCGATTTGGCCAAAAATCTGACCTCCCCGTTTTATGGTCCCATTCGACGCAGAACGCTTAGTGGAGTGTCCCTGCGCAAGCGAAACTTCGATAGCTCGAGTACTTCCCGAGATATCCGCATTTGAAGTTCCCGTTTCGGTATCTTGCATTGCATCTACGACGAGCACCCCTGACAGCTGTCAGCAGACTGTCTGCCGCTGGTGCCACCGGCGCCACAGTCGCCTCATTCGCCGTACAGACACCGACGAGGACGGTCATGCCGCCGCCACCGCTGCTGTTGCTGATAGCGCCCGTGTGCGCTTTTTGTTTTGGTGGTGAAGATCATCTCAAGTCTCGCCGACGAGGTAAGTCCATTGTCCATGTTTGTTTTATTTTGAATCTAACTTCCTTTTATACCTTGCAGTCTCTCTGGTCTCTCTCGCTCGCGCGCCTTTCGGATGGCACCCGCGCCCGCTTCGGCCTGAAGATCATCACCATCATCATCATCATCACCACAAGAGCGCCAGTGTCTATGCTGGTGCTCTTAATCTTTCCTTCCTTCCTTCTTTCTTTTCTTTCACCGGCAGCAACCCATGGCCAGTGTGATTAGCACCTGGCCATTCTAACCTTTAGCCTTTTTCCAGCGAGCCCCAGGACCGACGACGACCCGGATGGATGGCGACCAGGATGGACATCGATGAAGACCGACGGCTACGAGGACCGAGGACGACCGGGATGGACGACCAGGATGGATGCAACGAGGACCAACGACGACGACGAAAACCGAAGACGAAGACTGAAGACTGAAGACCGACGACGACGGGGCGAAGAGGCAGGCAACAGGACGGTTGCCTTGCTGAAGAGGCAGTCGACACTGGCGGTCGATCTGCTGAAGATGGTGGGGAACACCAGCCACAAATGGTGCGCAGCTAGTGCTTGGAGCGTCTCGACCGCTCTTTCCTCCTTGCACATTTGCTGGGTAATCAAAAGATCAGGTCCGTCAAGATATTACTGTCCCTCCTCGGACGTGGGGGGACCGAAGAGGACGGTCGACAAGGACGGTCGACTGTCTGAAGACGGCGACGAGGATGGGTAAGTAGAGGGACAGGGAGGAGGCCATGGGTTGCTGCCTCTTCTTTCCTTTCTTTCCTTTCCTTTTTGTATATTTTATAATAAACAAATAAAACACTCTTCAAACATGTATTTCAACTTGTCTTTATTCATTCTAAATCATCCAAACATTACAAAGTTTCACAAAAGAAAACTAAGTCCTCGGCTGTCCAAGCCAAAGACTGTTGCTGATGATGATGATGCTGATGATGATGATGATGATGATCCTTCGGCGGCGATGCCATCCTCGACTTGGACTGTCCCGTCCATCCTCGGTTCCATCCATCCACCCATCTTCGAAGTGGGCTAATGTTGCTGCTGGCCGCCAGACCACCGTCCTCTTCAGTCGTCGTCCTCGAGTGAAGTTGACTGCAGGTAACGATGATGATGATGATGGTGGTGGTGGTGATGATGGTGGTGGTGGTGATGATGATGGTGGTGGTGGTGATGATCAGCTCGTCCTTCAGCTCGGCTGGTGCAGGAAGAGAGGAGAAGTGAGGGCGAGAAGGTGATGAAGACCAGAGCAGACCAGAGAGGTGACGATCCTGCAAAAAAAGGGAGAAAGCAAACGGTTACACAAAGTATCAAGAACTGAAGCACAACAAACGCCCAGAGTACTTATCTGAAGGGGAAGAGTTCTGGCTGCTGGGGAGCCGGTGGGAGCGAGAGCGAGAGTGAGAGAAGAGGATGGAAATGGTGATGGTGATGAGGGTGATCCAAGAGAGAAGGATGGCCAGTCCTGGACGTGGCAGAGCCAGCCGATGTCTTCGGCGGCGGCGGGCGCAGGCCATGCCGTCAGTTAAGAGCAGCAGCAGGGGGCAGAGAGCAGGCATGTCTGCTCTCCTCGGTGTCTGCAGGACAACTGAGCTTGGCCGGCAAGTCATTGCCACCACCAGCAGCAGCAGCAGCACTGTACAAACACAGTGTCCATCACCCCCTGCCACCACCGCCAGCTCATTCCTGATCACCCTGACCAGTGGCACTCGCCACGTCAGATTCATCGGTGATGAACTCGTTTCGATGCACGTGTGCCAATCGTGGTAATCGTACAATTAGTGTGAAAGCACTTGAAGACAAAACTTTGACTTACTGAGCTGACCACACTGATAAAGAAAAAGCAAATTTTTTTTATTCCACACAAAAAGAGAGCGAAAACTTCGGTCTGTTTCACCCGAAGCAGGTGACAGTTCAGTTAACACTCGTTTGCCCATACTTGAAATGCTACTCTGTACGCTGCCAGTTGAGTCATTATTTACAAAAATGTTCTGAAAAAAAATGTCAAGTCAAGAAGAAGAGGAGGAAGAAGAAGAAGAAAATAACTAACATCTCCTAACATGTACTAAAACCTTCTACAGTAAAATGTTCCCTGATGAGTAAACTGATGAGTATATGGTGATGGTGAATGAATCGGCGTACTAGATCTTCACTTCTTCTTCCACTTGCCGATGAAGATGCGCTTGATGGTCTCGTTGATGTTCAGACCGCTGCCATGTCCACCGGAACCAGTGGCCTTCCAGCACTTGCAGCTGCCGTTCACCAGGAACCAGTCGTAGTAGACGCGCACCACGTAGCAGCCAATCTTGTCGTAGCCGTCGCAGTGCTGCTGCTGCTGTCCACCACCAGCAGCCTCGCCCCCTCCTCCTTTGCTGCTCAAAGTACTCGAATCCCCTGAACTGGAGAGCGAATCTCCGAGAATTTCTTTAGAAGATGGAACAGCCTTAGTTTCCGCCTCTGACAACTTTGCCACCCTGGCTCGTCTGGCGAGCAGCTCCACATTTGCCAGTCCGGGATGTGATGGCTGCTGCTGCTGCTGCACCTGCTGTCCATTATCACTGCGCTTGAGCATGTTCACGAGGGCTGCCAGCTCGGCCTTGGTCAGCTGGTTCAGCTGTGGGATTTGTTGAGCTCCAGGTCGAAGGTAGGCGTGACCACCACCACCAGCAGTCTGCTGGCGTTTGATCTGCTGCGACGAGTGGTGATTGCTATTTAGAACCTGGTACTGGTGGTGGAGACTGCTTTGGGAAGCTGCCGAGGACTGAGAAAGCTGCTGAGGGTGATGATGAGGGTGATAACTGGTGGGGGCCGGTTGGGAAGCTGCTGCTGCCTGCTGGTTTTGTTGTTGTTGTTGTTGCTGCTGCTGTTGTTTCTGGTAGAGCATCGGCATCAGCTGGTTCACGGGAAAGTAAACGTTCGGGTAGAAGATCTCGGCGACGAGGAGGGACACCCATCTGGGGAATGATAAAGTTAGATTAAAAAATAGGATTTTTGAAGGTTCTGGACGTACCTGGGTGACTCTCGACAGGCCCCTCCCTCCACCAGGTCACACCTCGTCTTCAAACAGGTGGTCTGCTGGACGGTCTGCGTGAAGTAGCCCTCGTTGGGAATCTGCACCACGTACTTCCAGACGCCCTGGTAGTTGCGGGCGTACGTCGGCGAGATGTACTCCTCCTTGGAGGCGCAGGGCGTCTGGGCGCTCGGGTCGGGCCCGGTTCCACCACTTTGCAGGTTAAACTCCGGCTCGGTAGGCTGCTGGTCGACGGTGGACTTTCGCTTGGTTGCTCCGCCTGAGTAGTAGGAGCTGGTCGTCTTGGGCGACTGCAGACTTTGCAGGTAGTCGATGATGGAAAGAAGAGGACTGTAGGCGTTGCTGGAGGAGGAAGAAGAACTTCCATCTCCTGAAGTGGGAGTTCCATTTGAGTCACTTGCAGAAGATGAAGAAGAAGAGGTGAGCGAGGGCAACAGCTGCGAGAGGGTCATCAGCGTGGTCAGCTTGTTTCGATTCGCCGCCAGAGAGCTGCCAGCGCCGCTTTTGCTGCTGTTGTCTGCCGCTGCTGAAGGAAAGGTGAGCTGCTCGAGGAGAGAGGAAAGTGCTCCAGCGCTGCTTCCGCTGCTTCCGGTGCCACCTCCACCACCGCCACTGGCGACATTGCCCACCGCCGAGACGACATTGGAGAGGAAGGACTTGGAGAGGAGGCCGTCCTCTCTGAGCGATTCAAGCGCCTGGCAGAGCACATTGCCCTCGCACAGCTGCTGACGGGAGAGCTTGGTGATGTTCACCTCCTTCACCTCGGGAATGCCCTTCACCTCGCCGCCGCCGCCGCCGTCGACTGAAATCGGGGACGACTTTGCAGCAGTGCCCACAGCAGTTTTGGCCAAAGTTCCGTTCAGAAGTGCTGAGCTTCGCTCAGAGGACAGGTCCTGGCCGGAAGGATCGCCTACGACTGAGGAGGAGGAGGAGGAGGAGGCTATCGAACGAGCGTACCGACGGGAGGATTGACTGAAATGGAAAAAAGAGTGATTAGATTAGGGGCTAAAAAAGGTGAAACATTGGCTAGATGATTACTTTTTCTCAAAAAACTCCGACGGCTTGACGAAGCGGGCCACCTTCGGTATGGACTCGATCTCCTCCTTGAGGTAGGGCAGCGTCCGCGAGAGAAACTGCAGCGTCTTATTTTTCAGCAGCTCGCTGCAAAAGTTGAAACAAGATTAGAAAAGTTATTGGGAAAAATCGAAGAACCTGGAGAGTGCAATTACAAGGGATAGGGCTGTCCGAGCGCCGACTGGCCCATCGGGTTACGGGGAATGAGCCCCTGGTTGAGGTCGCCGCAGAGGTTGTTCCGCGCGATCAGGCCAGTGCCGTCGTGCAGTCCTGGTAAATGGAAATTAAAATTAGCTAAAAAGAATGTCTACATTGGGGATAGTTTGCTTACCTGGACATTCTAGACTGAGTGGAAGATAAGGTGGCTTGCGCACCTTGGGCGGCTTCATTCCGGCGGGCGCCAGGGCAAAGGTCGAGTAGCCATTGGGCAGTGGGTCTTGGGCCGCCGTTGGAAAGCTGTTCGGTGACTGTGGTTCACCAGCATAGCAGCCAGATGGAATTGCTGCTAAACTGATCAGCAGAGCTACTGCAGCAGCCGCCGAGCAGCAGAAAGCGATTGATTTCATTACACACACTAAAATTGAGCAAGTGATGATGATGAGACCAATCAGAAGGTAATGTAAAAGCGATTTTGGGAAATTAGTCAGAAAGTAGGCTTGTTAGGTAGAGGACTTCTTTTAGAGCTGGTGATGACGGCGGCTGATCAAAGAGAAGAAGAAGAAAAAAAAGAAGAACAGTCGCTGAACACTGAACGGCTGAGAAGGCGATCAATGTTGATTCTCAAATGACTGAAAGAAAGAAAGGCAGCAGCAGCAGTAGCACTTCCTCAAATGCAGCAGCAACAGCAGCAGCAGTTCACAGGGCAACCCTCTGTCAGTGGTGATGACAGGCAAAAGACGAAGAACAGCAGGCAGAGAAAAGAGAGAGAGGGAGAAAGACAAGACAAGACAAAACAGGAAATGAACGGAAAAAGTGCTGCACCGTTAGAATGAATAGAGTGAGGGGCACAAACGAACACACAGACACACACATCTATTCACCGTGAGAAGAACCGAGATGATAGCTGAGAGAGCTGGCCAACAGAAGTGGCCAGCAATACCTGTCAGTCAGTCAGTCACACAGAGTGGGCACACACACACACTGGACAGACGGGTCTTTCATCACCACAGCAGCAGCAGCAGCAGCAGTGAACTTGACCTTCAGAGGGTGAGGAGAGGAATACACGGGTCGAACGGCAGCTCAGCAGTTCAGAGCTGTCGTAGACGAGTTGCGGTTGGCCAGTGCAAAGATTATTGCCAATAATGATGCTGATGCTGATGCTGCTGCTGTTTCCATCGCCTTAGTTAGTCCGCTGACCAACTGCTTCGTTTGAGAGAAGGAGAGAGGTGAAGAAAGACACAAACTCAAATGTCACTAATCCGATACTGCCCATGTCTTCAGGTTTTACCGGCAGTTCGTTGTTGCTTTTCACACTGAACTTTGAGTCAATTAACCGAACACCCTTCGAGTCGCTTTTGTTACTTTGATTTTTTAGCTGCCTAGGTAATGGCATTCAGTTTATTAGCAGCAGCCTGAGAGCTACCTCCTCCTCCTCCTCCTCCTCCACTACCCACTACTCCATTAGAAGTACGATTTCGATTGAGTCTTTTTGCCTTGCTGCTATCAAAGAGCATCTCCGAGGAGGAGGCGTCACTGTCGACCTGCTGCCGTCTTTGCTGCTGCTGCTGCTCATCATCGGTTGAAGAGTTGGGCGTATCAACAGCAGCAGCAGCAGCCACCTGTGTCGTGGCGACCATCTCCACGTTATCACACGAGTCGATGAGCATGTAGCGAAAGCGATTGGTCCGCTTGGTGATCTTCGATCGCTTTCGACCACTTCCTCCACTTTCACCTCCACTAGACACGCTGTGATTAAAGATGCCACCACCACCACCACCACCACTTCTGCCATTGTGATAAGTTGGTTTTTGGTGATAATGGCGATGATGATTATGGTGGTGACTGCGACCCGTCTGGAGGAGGAGGTGCCGCCTGGAGAGCAGACAGATGCACAGCCAGAGGACGACGGTGGCGCTGAGGACACAGGCCGAGCAGATGATGATCACGTAGAGGATGCTCCACTCTAGAAGTTGAAAAAAAGATAAATTAGAAAAAAAACTCCCAAACCTCCTTCTCTTCCATTCATTCCCCCACTCACCACAATTACTCTGATTATCTCCAAAGTAGACGCGCAGCCAGTTCTCCATCCAGAAGGCCTCGCACATGCACCGCCGGCTGTAGGGGTCGCAGCTCCCATGGCCGGAGCAGTCGTTCTGGCAAACTAAAAGGGTGAAAAGAGGTGTTAGAAAACACAAAACTATCACTAAAACTTCTTCGGCACACTTACCATAGGACTCGACGGAGATCACCTGCAGCGACAGCCGCCCCGGATCGACCTTCAGCGCCCCCCTCACCGCGCGCACCACCTCGCCACTGGCCAGCGTGTTGCCATTACTGTCGGCGGCCACCGCCAGCAGCACCGTCCGCCGCTCCCTTGTCCGCTCCACCGGCGCCGCCGCCCTCACCCGAACCGACGCCCCAAAGCGCTCGCCCAGAATCGCCTCCACCCGCCGCAGCACCGTCGCCTGCTGCTCCGCGGTGAAGGAGGCCACATCGTAGTTGAGCACCAGCTCCACCACGGCCAGCACGTCGGCCGGCGGGCGGACGATCAGTGAAACGAGGTCAGAGGCGGAGGCCCCGTGGGCGTCAGTGACCGTCAGCTGAAAGAGGTACCGGCCCGGCACGGCCAGGCCGCCCAGCCGAAGCACCGGCGTCAGCGAGCTGTTGCCCAGCACCTCGCCGTAGGCCAACGACCGAGGCATCCGCTCCCACCGAAAGGCGACAATCTCCGCGTCGTCGTAGGAGGCGGAGCCGTCCAGGACCACCTCGCTGGTGGGCAGCGTCACCGTGCGGTCGCCGCCGCCCACCGCCTTCGGCGGAATGTTCCGGTCCTGAATTACCGTCACCGTCTTGAAGGCCGTCGAGGATAGGTTCTTCACGTCCCACACCGTGAGGGAGAAGTTGTAGCGCCCGGGGCCGACCAGGCTGTTCGGGGCGATGCGCGCCACGGAGGTGTTCTGGTATAGCAGTGTCAGGCTTTTCGGTCCTGGGGAAAGGGGGAGAAGAAAAGTTAAAGTCAGAAGTTTTACCTTATGTTGAACAATGAGATTCTAAATGACGGTGGACAAACTTCGAACATCAGCAAGTTGGATAAATTGAGCAACATTGAGTGATGTCGGCTACTTGTGTGTTTTGTATTGTTTGTTGTAGTTATTATATTTGTGTTATACCTGATACTTTGTTACCGTTGTTACTTTGCCGTGGTCCTGTTATTATCCACTGGCCTGAATTTACTTGTTCTGTTCGTCACCTTAAAAATCCTTTCCTCCCCACTTACCGTCAATCTGCAGCCACTCCCAGCGGACAATGGCAATGTCGTCCGCCGACTTGCTCCCATCCAGCAGCGCGCTCTTCGGCGTCAGCGGCAGGCGCAGCTCCAGGTCGCCGCCGGCGTCCGCCCTCGGCGCCTCATTCGACTCGGGCTTCACAAAGACGTGCGTCTCCGCCCGCGACGACTGCCCGCTGGTATCGGTCACCTGGAGGACAAACTTGAACACGCCCACCTGCAGGTTGGACAGGTGGAGGTAGGCGGTGGAGGTGCCGTCCATGTCCACGGCGGCGGTCGAGCCGGAGCCACCTCCGCCGCCGCTACCTCCAGGGCCACCTGAGCCAGAGCCGCCAGAACCTCCCGAGCCGCCGCCCCCATCGTCCGCCCGTGACCACTGCCAGCTCTCGATGCCCTTGTCGTCGGTGGAGGCGCTTCCATTGAGTGTCACCGAGTTCTGCGGCAGGTAGACGACAATGTCGGGGCCGGCGTTGGCCACCGGCGGGTAATCGGCCTCCTTGAGCACCGTCACCGAGGCGGTGGTGGAGTTGGTGGCGTTCCGCGAGTCGGTCACCGTCAGGTTGAAGACGTACAGGCCGGGCGTCAGGTCCTTCAGGCGGAGGATGCTCGAGTTGAGGGGGAGGAGGTTCTTGTAGCCGATCGGAACCTTGATCGCCGCCCAGTCGTAGCGGACGATGGTGGTGGTGCCGTCGGCGGCGTCGGGCGAGCGCGAGGCGGAGCCGTCGAGGACCGCATCCTTGTTCGGCAGCTGCACCGTCTGCGCGTTCGGCTCGATGACCACGGTGGGCGGGCGGTGGTGGGCGGTGGCCGGCGGGAGGACGGTCAGGCCGACGGTGGCGCTGCCGCCGTCGTTGGGCTTGTCGCCGCCGGTGACCGTCACGCGGAAGGTGTAGTTGCCCGGCTTCAGGTGGGAGACCCTGGTGAAGGAAAAGTTTAGCCTTAGTAAGCTTGAGAGTTCTATTTTAGCAAACACACTACTCTATACTCACTTGACCTGGTCCTTGTTGAGGCCCTCGATGTTGCCAATGTCCACCTGGTTCAGCGGGTAGACCAGCTCCCAGCTGTACTTGTAGTTTTTAGAGTCGGGCAGGACGAAGCTGGTCAGAACTGCCTGGTCCACGGGCAGCTGGATCGTCTGCAAAAGAAAGTTGAGGAAGTTATCATCAAGCAAAGGAAAACAAAACAAAGAACTCCTACCTGACTGGGCCCCGCTGAAACGGTGAGTTTGACTTTATCCGCCGGAGCTTCGGCGTTTGCGGTTTGACGCTAAAGAGAACATCGTGTGGTAATAAACAATGTGAGACATGAGACAGACTTTTTCATTGCCCTTACCTTGCTTCTAGAAAAGTGTGACCATTTCGAAGTGACCTTTGAGCTTTTGTAGTTATCACTTGAGGAGTTATTACTTCTATTGCACTTGTGGACTTGGCAAAGCTGTTCACAGTAGGACACTGGCACCAGGTGAGGTGTTTGGCCTAAGGGGTAGAGAAATGGAAGAAAGATTGTACTCCTTGGATTTCGAGAACATTCAGCAGATTCAAAAGGAATCTTACCATCATTACTTTGGCTGAATACAGACGCATCACTGGCGTTCACTGGCCTTGGGGGTGAGGAAGATAGTAGTAATACTAGCAGACTGGTGAAGACCAGAAGAACTGATGTTCTTGAACACAGACTAGAGAGGTGGTGGTGGTGAATCGTCGAGAGAATGTTTTCGTGGAAGTGGTGATGAAATGTGGTGGCCATTCTTGGGCCTTGATGTCACTTTAGAGTTGTTGTTGTTGCTGCTGTTGCTGACTGTGATGGTGGTGGCCTTCACTTCATCACAACATCACGTTTCCTTCACCATTCTTCACCAGTGACCACTGATTGGCGATGAATTGATGATGAATGTTGATGACGGTGGCGACAGTGTGATGATCACATCAGTGGCAACAGACGCGCAGCATTGTTGCCACTGAGACGGCGGCCTGGTCACCCTGGTTGCAGTGCATCACTGATGACCCAGATTAGATTATCATCACCATCGTCATCAGCAGCTTTGGTAGTCAAAGTTACCACCAAGTAATCATCAGCTCTCCAAAGCTTTTGCTTCTGCGAGCTTCTGCCGAGAAATGTCATCAACGCTGGCCACGGCTGCGGCGGCGGCGACTGCGCAATCACTGTCAAAATAACCGCGGCGTTTGTTTTGATTTCAAAAGCTATCAAAATAAAAAATCTTTTCCTCCTTTTTACTCGATCTTAAAACTCAATCATCTAACATCTATTTCTTTACATTTTCCTCTAAAGCTGAGTAGCTGGGGAATACGATAAAAAAGATGCATTACCATCGAATCAGGCAAAAAGAGGCATTCTGCGTGACTTGCAAACTCGGCTGTTCCTGGAACAGAAGCAGCAGCAGCAGTTGCGTTTGGAAGCATGCGCGTAGCAGGCGCTTGCCGCCTTGAACGCGTTGCGACGGGAATAATACGCGTGGATGGATCGTTCCAACAGCAGCAGCAGCACTGCCATCAGCTGCTTGGATCGTCCCAAAGCCTACCCGTGCAATCGGGTGATTCAGGGTCGCCTCTTTCACTCGGTGTGCCTCAGTTTCCATTGTGGTGCTTTCTTTTCTTCTCTGGCATAGCGACCATTCTCCTGGTGACCACCATTAGCAAATTCTTCTGTTCCTGGACCAGCTCACCAATGGACCAGCTAGCTCGAAGCAATCCGTTTCACGTTGATGATGGTGACGATGTCGATGACGACTACGATGATCTTCAGCCGGACATTGCCACCCCAACTGCCTCCACCGCCACTGGTCACCACCATCAAACGATCATGACCGCCTCCTATGACGAGATCGAGGCCGCCGAGGAGGCGGAGAAGCGCACCATGGAGGACGTCTCCAAGATGAAGGAGTGGGTCAGTCTGAAGCTGAAGGAGCTGGAAGACCAGAACCAGCACCTGAAGGAGGAGAACCGGAAGTTCAATGAGGAGCTGGCGAAGCTGAAGCAGTCCTGCCTCATCACTACCAACACGACCACCACCTCCACTCCTGCCACAAGTACTTCAAACGAGAAGAACAGCATCAAGGCGACGCCGACGAAGAAGAATAAGAAGGCCTTCACACCTGAGGTCAGTCGACGGCGGTTTCCCTCCAGCCGAACAACACCCCATGATCAGCATCACTACCAGAACAGTTTCGAAATTCAGCAGCAGCAGCAGCCGCAGCAGCCTAGCAACTTCCGCCAGGGCTTCGAGTCGGCCAGCAGCCAACGGCGTCCACAGCAGCGGCAGAGGCGGCGGCGCTACATCTCAGTGGAGAACGTCGTCGACGGCCGACGTTCAAACTCCTCAAACAGCTCTTCAACTTCCTCCTCCTCCGCCTCCTCATCCGCCTCTTCAGACGATGATGATGAGGAGGAGGAGTTCTTTGTGACCAAGTCCCGCTACGCCCGTCACCTCAAAGCGGCGGCGGCGGCGGCCTCGGCGAGCCATCACTCCCGCTACCAGCACCAGTCGCCGACGAGAAGCAGAGCTCTTCGAAATGCTCAGGCTCAGGCCCAGGCCCAGCCGCGAATCGAGGGCGCCCACATGACGCTACTTTCAGGACACTCACGACAGCTGATCGGTAGCGCCAACTGCGCCGCCAATCGAACCGGCAGCCTGGATCGCAAGCTGACGCGAATGAGGCGGCTGAACTTTACGGAGATGAAGAGGCAGCAGCAGCAGCAGCAGAAGTATCAGCAACAGCAGCCGCCACAGCATCGCCCGCATCGAGGTGAAACAAAGCAGCAGCAGCAGCAACAGCAACAACAAAGGAAACAACAACAGATGACTACCACTGAACTTGAGACCACAGCAGCAGCAGCATCGCCAAAGACAACAAAAGCCGTCGACCATGAGGTGAGCATCTCGTCGAAGCCGCCCACGCCGCCACTGCACCGATGTCCATCTTGGGAGTCGCGCATCTACGAGCTGGCCAATCAGGGCATTCGCAGCGCCATTTCGACGCCTGTCGCCGCGGTGAAGCACTTTGCGGTTGGCACCAACACGACCACAACCACAACCACTGCAGACAGCAATGGCAATCATAATCACCACCACCACCAGCAGCAGCACACTTCAGCAACGAATGCCTTCTTTGGAGACGGAGAAGGGAGCAGCTCGCACCATCTTCCCCTTTTCAAGAATATCAACGGCCGTCTGGCGAAAATTCCAAACGCTTTCACTACCAACCACAACCACAACAACAACAACAACAACACCTCTCGCATGACCGCCTCCTTTGACGAGAACTGCAGCATGTCCTCTGAGGCTGATCTGCTGTTCGAAGGAGGAGGAGGAGGAGGTGGAGGTACTGAGCAACAAAGCGAAGCCCTCTTCACCACCAGCTGCCTACAGCAGACTTTAACTGCAACTTCAAACCACTACCTGAACTGCCACAACAGCAACACCTCCAGCGGCAATGAGAGCGACTTTCGGCCGCTGGACCTGGAGCAGGTGGACGATGCCATCTCGCTGGAGGAGGATAGTGATGACCAGGACGACTACGCACTGCCGCCGGACGCGATGGTGATGGTCAATGGCAGTGGTCTCTTGAGGGAGGAGGAAGAAGAGCGCCCCAAAACGCCGCAGCGAACCGCCTCCACGAGGGCTCCTCCTCCAGGAACTGCATTTCCGGTCAGCGAAATGAACAGCATCGTGAAGCCTTCTCCGGTAGGCGAAAAGTGCGGCTACCTGCTGAAGCTGTCCGGGAAGGGCCGCTTTGTGCGCACCTGGAAGCGCCGCTGGTTCGTGCTGAAGGACGGCGGCCACCTCTCCTACTACCGCTCCGAGGAGGCCTACCAGAAGGGGGAGGCGCCCTCAGCCAAAACGGCCACGCCCATTCTCCTCGAGCCGAGCTCCGTTCGGTTGCACCGACCTGAGACTAAAGAGAGCGATTTAAAGTCCACCTTGGCGAACACCTTTCAGCTGCACTACAGCGTCACAGAAGAAGAAGGAGGAAAAAAGAGTTCGAAAAAGGACGAAAAGAAAAAGAAGAGAAAGAAGAAGGTGCTGACACTGTCTGCCGACAGTCGCCAGACGCTGGCCGACTGGCTCCGCCTGCTCAACCAGACGCTGACGGCCAATGGCATCAGCCGCCTGCTGCAGGCCAACGAGGGGGCGCCGCCCTCGATTGAGGGCCCGCTAGTGCGCGTCCGCCTGGGCGTGTCCACTCGGCTGTGGGCGGCGCTCTATGGCCAGCACCTCGTCTACTACCTAAGCTCCTCCTCCTCCTCATCTTCAGCTGACAACAACAGCTCCTCTTCAAAAACTCCCATCGGCTATACAGCCCTCAAGGGCGCCAAAGTGCAGCAGATTGAGTCCTTTGAGGGGGAGGAGATGGGCCCGCCCAGTTCAGCTGACCACTCTGAGCATGCCACTCTGAGGATGAAGAAGGACCACCTCGGCCTTGGAAATCGAACTGGCACCACTCCACCGCCTTCTCTGGCCACGCCCACGCTGACCATTTCAATCCATGCCGTTGATAATAGCTGCGAACCGGTGTACCTCCGTCTGGCCACGAAGCAGCAGTGCGAGCAGTGGGCGTGTCAGCTGAAGCACGCCGCCTCGCCCTCCTTTACTCCGGCGAAAAGAGCCTCGCCCTCTGCTTTGCTGAAGAAGATGACCGTTTTTGAAGAAGCATTGGGCGTACTTCGCAGCCTCGAGGCTCAGTGCCCAACAGAGGAGTTCTACTCCAGCGCCGCCTGGAGCGCCCCCGCGCTCTGCTACAGCGAGGAGGCGAGCCTGGTGGAGGCGCTGACCAGCGCCGCCGACTGTTCCCAGGCGCTGAAGCTCTTCAAGGCGCTGCAGCTCTTTATCTCGGTGCCGCTGGTGGAGGTTAATTTAGGAGGCGGGGGCAATGCGACGCTAAACTCTCCTGCCATTGACTACCACGTCGCCCTGGCGCAGAACGTCCTCAAGATGGGCCTGGAGGGCGGGGCGGCGCTGCAGACGGAGCTGCTGCTGCAGCTGATCAAGCAGAGCAGTCCGGAGGGGCGGCTTCGCCGGCAGGTGCTGCTGCAGAGCTCTGGGGCTGGAAATTCAGTGACTACGACCTCCTCCTTCTCCTCAAACAGCACCAGCACCAGCAGTCCGTTTCACCTTCGCCAGCTGCTCAGCTGCGCCTCTGCCACTGCGGGACACTCCTCCTCTTGGGAAAAGTCACCGCCCTACTCCTCCAGCGAGTTCAGCTCAGCTTACCCTGATGCTTCCGGTGGCCTTTCACCCTCTGACCGCCGCAAATATTCCGCCATCTTCGTGCAGGCCTTCCAGCTGCTCGCCCTCGCCATCTCCATCTTTCAGCCGCGCGGCTCGGCGCTCTGGCTGCTGCGCCACCACCTGAGGAGGTGCAGGCAGCATCAAACGGATGAAAACCTCGGAAGTGGCTCCGAGGTGGGCCAGCTGGCGGCCTACTGCGAGCGGGCGCTGGCTCGGGTACTTCAGCGGGGCGGCCGCCGGCAGATTGCCTCCCGCATGGAGGTGCTCTCCATACTGCAGCGCAATCCGAACAAGCACTCGATGCCGCACAGGTACCCTCCAGTTTACATTTTTGTGGTTTTTTGGTAGTATTTTTTAACTCTTCTTTATCTCATCCCTTCTCCCCCCTTTAGCATTCCAGTGCACTTCGCCAACGGCGCCTACCAGGTGGTGGGCTTCGATGGGAGCAGCACCGTCGCCGAGTTCGTGCAGCTACTGAACGCCGAGTCGGGCATTCGCGAGGGCGCCCAGTCGGGCTTTGCCCTCTACGGGGACGATCCGCTGGCGGAGGAGCGGGCGGAAGAGAAGGGAACTACCGGCGCCCTGTACCTGCTCAATCCGCAGGCGAAGCTGGCGGACGTCATTGCGCACTGGGAGTGCACCCTGCGGAAGTACCACCTGGGAAAGTTTGAGAGGTAAGAGGGGAGGGGGGGGTCATTTTTATGAAAGTTTTTTTTATGAAAATCTAAATAATTCTTCTTTTTTCCCTCCCCTTACCAATTAGCACCCGCGCCATCAAGCTCGTCTACCGGCACCGCCTCTGCCTCCGCCGCGCCTACAAGAACGAGACCGACCGGGAACGCCTGCTCTGGGTGTGGGAGCTCAATGAGGAGGTGGTGGAGGGCCGCTTTCCCGTCACCGTCGACCTGGCCTTGCAGCTGGCCACGTTGCTGCTGCAAATTGAGCTGGGCGACTGTCCGGTAGCAGCTTCGACTTCGACTTCAACTGCCACTCCCACCTCCACTTTGGACGCCATTTACCAGCGGGCCGTGGAGCAGTTTCTTCCACGACGGTTTCTCCTACCCAAACCTGAGGAGGAAGATGATGAGGGTGGCCACGGACTGCCCCACCTCCTTCGAGAGGTGCTCTTTCGGCGGTGGGCGGAGCTGCGCGGCCGTTCGGCGCTCGACTGCGTGCGCATCTACCTCAACTGCACGCGGCGGTGGCCGCTGGCCGGCGCCCGCCTCTTCCCGGTCCGGCGGAAGGTGGCCAGCGCCTTCAGGTACGACGACCTGGCCAGTCTGCAGCTGTGCAAGCTGCTGGGCCAGCACCAGGACGGCCTGTGGCTGGCCGTGGCGGAGGAGGCGACGGAGCTGCTGGAGCTGGGGTCGATGCGGCCGCTGCTGCGCATTCCCCACCGGGCGCTGATTACCTTTGGCGGCCACCGGGTCGGCTCGGGAGGTGGTGGTGGTGGTGGTGGTGGGCAGCATCAGCAGCAGCAGCAGCAGTACTTTATGCTTCTCGTCAACGGCTGCCTGATGGAGAAGTTTGTCGAGGTGGGAGGAGCAGGAGGGGGAGGAGGTGATGGAGAAGGTAATGGAGGAGATTTGCAACCGTTGAAGGCGGTGCCCTTTACCGAGGCGACCAAAATGCCAAAGACCTCCTCTTCAGCAGCCCAGCAGCCGCAGCGGATGCTCTTCTCGATGTCGAAGCGGGCCATCGTCGAGGTGACCATGCTGCTCGCTGATTACATTAGTCTGGCGACGATGTCATCGACGACCACCACCAACTGATAATAATAGACTATACTACGGCCTCTTTACGGCTAATTACCCGAAAAAGGCAGCAGTGTGGAGCACTACACCTGTGATCTTTGTCATTACGTCTCTTTTTTCTCCCCTGTCATCAGCATCATCATCATCATCATCATGCTTTTTGTTTCTAGTCAACCGTACCACTCTTTTTTTGGTTCCGTTTCATTTACCAGATTATGCAACAAAGCGAAAGAGATGGTAATCAGAGAAAAGCAAAATAAAAGCACCAGTACTATGCTATGTAAAGAACAAAAAAAAGTAAAACGGATCAATCGGCAAAACGACCTGAAAGCTCGTGACTTGGCAGTTTAAAAGCTGTGGTGACCAGCAGCTGCTTTCAGTTCGGTCACTTGTCCTCGTTTCGCGGAGATGTCCACACTGTTTGGTTTGGTGTGAGAGATGTGTGTGTTTACAACACACACTTTGCAGCCGCCGTCGCCGCTTTTGCTGTGCTGTACTTTCTCTGATCGGGTTTTTGGCTTTCTGGTTGACTGACTGACTGGCTGGCTTCACTTCTCTTCTCTTTTGAATGTTTCCCCAAGCTGAGCTTCAGTGATCTCCCACCTCATCTGCCGCCCACCGAAGTGGCAGTCAGCAGCTATGACAGCGGAGTACTCTGAGCTTCGGGATCTTGAGGGAGGAGGAGGTCGAGGTAGTCCTGTGGTCGCCAGTGGCCTGAAAACCAATCTTCGTCGGGTAAGGGTTCGAGTTGTTGATATGTTTTCTATTTCTAATTTGCTTTAAAAAAATTCGTTTCTAGAAATGGAACACCATTCCGCGCATTCTGCGCTTCTACCTTCTCCTGGGCTCCATCTTCCTGGTGGCCTTCATCTTCGCCTACTCCTACCTCGCCGCCAACACGCCCAAGCTTGAGGATGAGAAGGGCTTTGAAGACCGTCTTGTGGGAGAAAAGATTCACCACTACAACAGCAACAACAACAACCAGAAAAACCAGCCCTTGGCTAAGCCAAATCTCCCACAAAAGCGTCCGCCATCAGCTGACAATGAAATCGGCGATGACGATAGAAGCGACAACGAAGACAACAACAACAACAACGACGATGAGGAGAAGAAGAAGAAAAAGGCCGTCGACCCCGATCCGCTGCTCCTTCTGCCTCCCTCGGGCCCCGTTCCCCTGCTGACTTCGGCGGACTTCAAGGCGGCCGCCAGCCGACAGTCGGCCATGCAGAGGCGCATTCAGGCGGCCATCGCCAACTCCTGGGCGGCCTACCGGCGCAGCGCCTGGGGCTACGACCACCTGAAGCCCATCTCGCGGACCGGCCACAACTGGTTCCACATTGGCCTCACCATCCTCGACTCGCTGGACACGCTGCAGATGGCCGGCCTGGAGAAGGGTAAGTGATTGTGTTTACTACTGCCGTTTTCCCGTTTCTAAAACGCCATACTTTCAATTCATGTTTACTCTACTTCTCCAGAGTACAAAGAAGGCATCGACTGGGTGAAGAACGACCTCTCCTTTGAGATCTACCAGGAGGTGAACTGCTTCGAGACGACCATCCGCGCCCTGGGCGGCCTCCTCTCCGCCTACCACCTGGCCAGGGGAGATGATGAGGCTGACCAAAGCAGCAGCTCGGCGGTGCTGCTGGAGAAGGCCACCGACCTCGGCGGCCGTCTGGTGCACTGCTTCGACTCGCCCAGCCGGACGGTGCCCTTCAGCGACGTCAACCTGAAGACGCGCGCCCCGAAGGCGCCGCGCTGGTCCACCGACTCCTCGCTCTCCGAGGTGGCCAGCATGCAGCTGGAGATGCGCGACCTCAGTCGGGAGACCGGCACGCGGCTCTTCGAGGAGAAGTCCTTCGCCACGACGAAACACATTCACGAGCTGGTGCAGTCACGGGCCGATCCGCTGCTGCCGATGTACATCAGTCCCATAACAGGTGAAGTGTGCGAAAGTGTGCTTTGTTTACATTCTAAAACTCACCATTTTGTTTTCATTTTTACAGGTCAGCTGACGAACGCCGTGGTGACGATGGGCGCCCGGGCAGACTCCTACTACGAGTACCTCTTCAAGCAGTACCTGCAGCTGAACCAGGAGAAAGCAGGCGAAGAGGACGCCTCCTTTCTCCTCGACGACTACCTCGCCGCCGTGGCCGCCATCAAGGGGCGGCTGATGCGCCGCACCAAGGGCCACCTGGGCCTCGCCTACATCGGCGAGCTCTTTCCCAGCCGCAAGGACGTGGTCAGCCCGAAGATGGACCACCTGGTGTGCTTCTTCTCGGGCACCCTCGCCCTCGGCTACTACCACCACCAGAAGGCCGGGTTCGGCGTTCGAAAAGAGGCGGGTAAAGAGGAGGAGGAGGCCGGCATGTTTCGAGGCCACCCGGTGGTGGCAGCTGACCAGCTAGCCAGTGCCGCCAACATCTCCTCGGCCGTCTTTGCCGACCACCTGGCGATGGCGGAGGACCTCGCCCGCACCTGCCACTACATGTACAACCTGACGGAGACCGGTCTCTCCCCGGAGATCGCCTACTACGGCACGCTGCCCGACGAGAAGGAGTTCACCATTCGGCCGGCGGACACGCACAACCTCCTCCGGCCGGAGTTCGTCGAGTCGCTCTTCTTCCTCTACCACATCACCGGCAAACCGATCTACCGCGAGTGGGGCCGCCAGGTCTTTGAGGCCTTTGAAAAGTACTCCAAAGTTGGCGGCCTGAACGGCGGCTACACCACCGTCAACGACGTGCGCAATCCGAAGAACGTCCGCCCCAAGGACATGATGGAGTCCTTCTGGATCGCCGAGACGCTCAAGTACCTCTACCTGCTCTTTCTTGACGACCGGGCCATCGTCGACTCGCTGCTCGCCAACTACGTCTTCAACACCGAGGGCCACCTGGTGCTTCGCAGAGGTGGAGCAGTTCACCAGTGACCAGTGACCACCACCACCGCCTAACCTTGTGATGCAATATTCTTAACTAACACAAAACACACAACTTTATACAACTCCTTGAAACTGTTACCTCTCTCTCCTCTTCTTCTTCTTCTTCTTGTTTAGCTCTGCACATTTTCACAGCTCCTTCTTTCTACAACTCCTCTTCTCCTTTTGTACAAAGCGCAAAACTTTACTAATTATTAATGAAAACAAAAACTGGAAAAAGAGAGACCTTCCCTCTGAACTGAATGGAACATGTGAATGTGGGGGCGTTGTTGTTATTACTTGCGTCCGCCCGTCTTCTTCTTCTTCTTCTGCGCCGCTGTAGGCCGCTGCTGACGTGGTCCGGGCTGAGGCGAGGCGATCACCTGTTTTGGAGATGGCTTCATCTCAGGACTGGGGAAAAGAAAGAAGAAAAATAGGAGTCAGTGAAATGGCAGTCCACAAAACACTGAACACAGCACAACAACAACAACTTACGCCTCGCCAATCGCCCCCTGGGTGCCCTTGCCGACGCCCTTCTTGTCCTTCTTCTTGCGGTAGTTGGAGCGCTCGTAGCGAGGCAGCCACCGCTCCGGGTCGGGCGCCTCATTCGGATTGTAGTTCTTCGGGAGGATTCGCTTCTTCTTCTTCTTCTTCTTCTCCTTCTCCTTCTCCTTCTGTTGGTCAGTCGCCTTTTTCGTCTTTGAAGTTGTGGCACCGCCGGCGCCCTCCTTCGGAGTGTCCAGCTTGGTGGACTTCTTGACGTACTTCATGCCCAGCGACCAGTTCTTCGTCTCCAGGTGGTCAATGTCCACGCTGGAGAGAATCTCCTCGATGGAGGGCAGCTCCTGTTGCAGGCTGACAAAAGGTATGAAGGTAAAATGTTAGTTTATGCAAAGCATAAAGTTCAGATCAACAGATCAACAGAATTACCTCTGCGCCTTGGCGGCATCAAACTGCGAGTAGGCGTTGATCAGCATCGAGGTGACCTTCGGATCCCGCCGCCCGCCCTTCTGGACGGCGACAATCTTCTCCAGGACCTTGGCCGCCTGCTGCGGCAGGCTCTGGTTCAGGTAGTGTTTCGCCGTCTCGCGGTACAGGCTCGCCAGGGTGGCCGGAGGGCTCTGGTGTAGGGAAGTTTTTAGGAGGCAGAAATCGAATTAGTAAATGGAAGTTCTTTTTAAACGCTTACCTTCTTCGCCTCGTGCCACTTGGCGGCCTTCAGCAGCAGCTCCTCAATGGCCTTCTGGTTGCCTTCCTTTTGGTGCAGGAGGTACAGCGTGGAGAGCACCGCCGGCAGGTACAGCGCCTCGGGGGCCAGCTTTTCAGTCAGCGTTTTCGCCGCCCCGCCGAAGTTCTCCGCCTTGATCTGCAGCTGAGCGAGCAGCAGCACCAGCTCCAGCTGGCCACCGGAGCCTGCTGAAGCTGTCTGCTCGGTGAGCACCTCAATCGCCCTCGCCACATTCTTCTCCTTCAGCGCGAGGTAGCTCTCGAGGACGGCGGCGTCGGTGGTGCCCGCGGCAAAGTCCTTCTTTTTAAAAATCTCCAGCTCCCTTCGGCAGGCCTCCGTCTGGCCGCTGTTGGCGAGAAAGAGGCAGTAGTTGAAGTAGATGCAACGGCGCTGGTGGCTGCTCAGCTTGCTCTCCGCCGCCTCGTTCATCGCCACCTTGACCTTCTTCTTCAGGTCAAAGAGGTTCTGGTCCTTGTGGATGACGACGACGTTGTTCGAGCAGACGGCCAGCAGGGCGGGGTCGTCCAGTCTGGAGTGGTGGTGGTGGTGGTGGTGGTGGTGATGGTAAAAAGAAGAAGGTTAATCGAAGTTCTTGATTATGATGAAAACAATAGCTACTTTTGTCGAAGAATCTGATTGTAGTTCTTCAGCGAGAGTTCGCTCTTCCCCAGCTTCTGCTGACAGAAGACGATCTGCGCCTTGATGATGGCCAGCTCCGCCTCGATCTCCTCCTCATTGGCGCCGTCCTCTTCGAGGAACTTTCGGCAGGACTCTAAAAGAAAAAGTTGTTGTTGTTGTTTTGTGGTAATCTTTTCCTAACCGGTAAACTTACCCTCCGCCTGCTCCAGCTTCTTCACCGCCGCCTCGTACTGGCCCTTGCCGATGAGAATGCACGCCTTGTTGTAGACGATCTCGTAGGTATTTTCGCTCAGGTCGAGAAAGTCCGCGTCGTCGACGTCGCCCGCCTTCTTCTCCAGCGACAGACCGGCGAGGACCGCCGTCAGGTTGACGTACCGCTCATCCTCGTAGTCGTCACCGGAATTTTTGATCAGCTCGATGTAGCTGGTGTAGGACTGTTCGTAGTCCTCGATGCGATACAGCTGAGCAAAAGAGAAAAGAAAGTCATTACACATCAAGTCATTAGAAAGACCAGCACTTTTACTTACCGCTTGAATTTTCAGCTCGTCTCTGGCAAAATCAGCGTTTGCATCCGAGAGCTTCAAAGTCTCCAGCGCCTCGTTGACCTGATTCAGGCGATACTCGCAGTAAGCCTTCTCGAAGTTTAACGCCAATCTGAAAAACCGGAGTTTTCAAGGTAAAATATCAAAACAAGATAGAAAAATCAACTTACTGCACTTCCTCGCTGGAGCCATTCAGCAAGCTCAGCGCCTCTTCAAACTTGTTCAGTTGAATCAGGCAGACCACCTTGCAGTGGAAGGCCTTCTGGTTCTCCTTGTTCAGGTCGAGAACTGTGGGGAAAAGGGAGGAGGAAAAAAGTTATAAGTTTGGAAATCATAAAAAACACAAGAGCAGGCGTACTTTTGTTTGCCGTCTTCAGCGCCTTCTCAAAGTCGCCATTGTGCTCCAGCTTCTTCAGCTCGGCAAAGAGGCCGGACAGGGCCGCCGCTGGGTCGGCCATCGGATGTATCTTCAAAGATCTAATCTGTTGTGGAACTTCAGCAGCAGCAACACACACACACACACAAAATGTTTACACGTGTAAGACAGCAAACGCTGAGCCAGTTTTTACCTGGAGAGGATGTGCTGCAGGCTGCAGCAGCAGCAGCAAAGATATGCGTGCCAAGTTGCCAGATGGCGCTTGATGCACCGGTGGATGGAAGTTGCGCTGATGCAAACAGTCCCCGAGCTACTGTCAGCTGAGCTGCTGTGTGTTTGTTCGGTAGTGAGTGTACAAACGATGCCATCCGCATCAGAAGCAGCAGCAGCTAGAAGAGAAGCAGGAGAAGACTTCGACGTTGGTGGTGGTGGTAGTAGTGATCGTCGTCGTCGAGAAAGTACTTAGAAGAAGGCGAGGAAACAGAATGTGACAGTGTTTTTGGCAGCTTTGACAGCATCGTCGTTTGTTTTCAGCTGTAACTCTAACTCTAGACTTCCAAGAAGAAGTAGTAGTGAACTTCCATGTCGCCCTCCATCACAGCCAACGGCTCGGAGGAGAAGGTCGAGGGTGATAGAGACCGTCCTCCTCCCCCTCCTCCTTCTTCTGGACCTCCGAAGCCATCACCTCCTATCGAGAAGATCTTCCACGAGAAGCAACTTCGCCAGATGTGCGCCCTACACAGTCTGAACAACCTGTTCCAGCGGGCGGACGCTTTCAGCAAGCAGGAGCTAGATCGCATAGCTAGTTCGTAAGAAGTTGTTTGGAGGTTTTTTTTTATTGATCTTGTTTCTAATTCTCTGTTTTTGCATTTCTTTTCAGCCTGGCACCGAACTCTTCCCTCTTCAACCCGCACATGAGCCCCTTTGGCTTCGGCAACTACGACATCAATGTGGTGCAGATGGCCCTGCAGGAGAAGAACTTTGAGGCGATCTGGTTCAACAAGTCAAAGTGAGTTGCTGTACTATTTTTTTTAAATCTTCTAACTAATCTTTCTACCTCTCTCAGAGATCCGAGCATCCTCAACCTGGAGGCCATTTTCGGCTTCATACTGAACATTCCCAATGAGAATGACCTGTGGAAGAGCATCGCCACGCTCTTCACCGCCTCCAAACGGCACTGGATCACCCTGAAGGCCGTCAACTCGCTCTTCTACAACCTCGACTCGAAGCTGAAGGAGCCGGCGTTGATCGGCAACGCCCACCACCTAGTCACTTACCTCCGACGCAGTCTGACGGCTGAGAACAACGTCGAGGTCTTTGTCATAGTCAGCAAAGACGTCGCCCAGGACGGCAGTTGGATGCAAAAGCAGTCGTCCACTTCTGAAACTGAAAACCAGAACACCTCCTGAAGAACAAGAACAACAAATTCCATTATTTTTGTTATCCTCTCAAGCTCGCACGCACATACAGGGTTGTTATCTGCTTCTGTTTTTCTTGTTCATTGTTTACCTCTCTACTCATTGCCAATCTTTACCTAGAGAAAGAACTTACCTCCTTCCTTTCCATTTTCCTTTCTTCACATCCAACAACATTCCCCCGTTCCAACTTCTGAAAACGAAACTCGACTGTACACAAACCAAACTGTAAATATAACTATAAATTATTAAGGAGAGAAAGAGAGCATTTGATATGGATGAACATGGAGAGAGGAAGAGGAGGAAGAGACGAATTTCAAGTACAAAAAAATAGAGTAACAGGTTTAAGATCATGATTGAAGAGGAGGAGGAGGAGGAGGAGGAGGAGGATACAAACAAGGGGAGATTATCTTCATTACCACCACCACCACCGGTCACATCAGAAGCCCATGTAGTGCTGAGCCGGCTGAGGCTGCTGCTGCTGCTGCTGTTGAACTGCTGAGGACTGAGTATGGCTTCGACTGGAACTTCGACCGGCGCCACTGCTGCTCGCATTCAAATTGGTGTCAGAGACGCTGTGCGACCGGTCTTGAAGGAAGAACTTGTCGCTGAAAAAAAAGGAGAACGAGAAAAGATGAGTTTTAGAACCGAAAAACGAAAAACGTAAACAAACCTGAGAAAGGGCACCGCAGCGACCAGCTTCTCCTTGCTGGACAGGTGGTCGCCACCGCCCCCGCTGCCGCTGTTCGTCTGGAGGTAGTTGAGCACATTTCGCAGATAGGTCTCCAGCTTCTTCCGCCGCTCCTGCACCACCTTGGAGTCCTTGTTGCCGAGGGCCTTCTTCGGCGGAAACTCAAAGCCGCCCACCACCGCGGGGTGGCGCGCCTTGAGGCTCTTGTGGAGGGCGTAGAACTGCGAGTACCGCCGGTAGACGTTCCACTCCTCGTCGCGGATGCGCAGGTAGATCTGGTAGATGTGGTGCGATTTGCCCTTGAAGCCGCCGGAGAGGAAGGCGGTGGGAATCCAGACGTGAATGAGCGGCAGGGAGGAGAGCGACTGGTCGGCGATGGAGGCCGCCGCCTCCGAGGAGATGCTCAGGAGGTCGTCGTTGTCGGGAAGCTGTTGATAAGTTGTTGATAAAAAGTTAGAAAGCTTTTGAATGCGCAAAAAAGAGAGAGATTTTCTTACCGGCCCCCTCAGCTCCACCAGCTCGTCCCTCAGTCGGCCAATGATGGAGTCCTTCTGCTGGATCACCCGGTAGAGGTGCTCATTGAACTCCACCAGCTCGCCGTGCATCTCCGACACCTGGACGAGCTTCCGCTCGTACACCTCCACCTCGTTACCATCACCACTACTGGTGCCCCCGTCTTCTCTTCTGTTGTTACTGCTGGGTGAAGAAGAAGTTTCACCCCCGGCCTCTCCACCTCGACTGTGATTGTACTTGAGCAGCTCCAGCGCCGCCAGGTACTTGTTCAGCTGAATCTTCAGCAGGCTGTTGTCGCGCAGGATCTTCTCCTTCTCCAGCTGCAGAAAGTCGAGCCGCTCCTGGAGGCGCCGGTTGGTGGTGGCCAAATCACCACCACCATTACCACCACCACTAGAGCTGAGATTCTTCGGCTGCTGTTGATCACCGGCAGTAATTGATTCGCTGGTAGTGTTGTTTGTGGGCGTCGGCGAGTCGCAGAAGTCTGCGGCAGAAAGCGAGCTCCCGCCCCCTTCGTGATCATTGTCGAACAGTGGATAGAGGACCATGGTGGAGGTTTTCAGTGCACCAGCACCGTCAGAGGAGGAAGAAATCAGCTTGCTCGGCGGCGGCGGTGTTCGACCGTGTTCGAGGTTTGAAGAACTTGCAGTGGCCGCCAGCTTCATAAAGGAGGGCACCGGAGCACTCCTCGCGTACAGATCGGCATCGCCATTCAGCGTCTCCAGGTCACTGCTCTCCAGGTCCTCCTCCTCGTCGTTGATGGTCACCACGGTGGTGGTGATCTTCTTCTTGCGACTCTTCACCAGCGCCGCTTGGACGCCGCCGCCCGAGTTACCACCGGAAGAGGTGCCGATGCTCTTCTTCTTCACCGGCTTCAGGCGAGCCTCCTCGGTGGTGCCGCTCTTCAGTGAGGAGTCCCTTGCTACTAAAGTTCCCCCCTCACCCTCTTCGACGTCCAAATCGGCCCGGTCGATGGAGAGGGCAAAGAGGACGCCGCTAAGTGGCCTGGTGGTGCTGATCAGCAGCGGCGCCCGCTGCGGGTCGAGCAGCAGCGCCCAGTCGTGGTAGAACTTTCGTCGAGCTGAGGTGGAGGAGGAGGAGGAGGAGGAAGAAGAGGAGGAGGAGGTAGACTGAAGTCCATCGTCGTCCGCGAGAATCACCGACAGGTACTTCTCCAGCGAGTGCTCGTTGAGGGCGTTGCGCAGCCAGCTCCGACCGCGACCAAAGTCTGCCGAAGGATTTAAAAACATTGAAGGTCAGATTCAATCGAAAGTAATCATCACATCTCTGAAAAAGCACTCACCGGTATTGACATTTCGCAGCGACACAAAGCGCTGCACTTCGTGCTCCGTCAGGTACTGGCTGATAAAGTGCCACAGCTGAGCAGAGGAGTTCATTGAGGTGTCCGCTGAGGAGGAAGAGGTGGAGGAGGAGTTTTTAGCAGAGCTGATGCTGCTACTGCCGGTGAAGCCGTTGAGAATTTTTCTAAACAAAGGCGGTTATGATTGGTTCAATGATAAAGCCAAAACTCAAACTTACAATTTACTACTCGAATGCTTGGACTGTCTCGGCGGCGGCTGCCGCCTGAAGCCATGGCTGAAGACCGCCTCCAGACAGGTGCACAGACTGGCGACGGTGCTCTCGTACTCGGTGGCCAGCTCGTAGCGGTTGCTGTACCGACTTTCACACTGTGCTCAGAGGAAAAGAAAGGAAATGAAATTAGAAATGAAATTAGAAACCAGAAGCAAAAGTGGAAAAAAAACCCCAAAATGCAACTTCTTACTTGTTGGACCAGAGCCTCGAGCTGACCGAGAAGCTGCGTCTTGCTGGCCTGGGCAGCTGCCCCTCCTTCCTCTTCAAGGTTCCTCCTGGAGCTGATCATCCTGTCCCGGTGTGTGATGATGAGTTGAAGTTGTGATGTTGGGACACTGCACCGAAACACCAACAAAACAGCTGCTGCTGCTACTGCACTTTCTGTCTGTGTGTGTTATTACCCGAAGCCGTCTGCTGTTTTGGCAGTAGCAGCAGCAGCAGTGGCAGCATTGCCAGTGGCAGCAGCCAGTGCGACGTCGGCGGCCACTCTTACACGCATAATCGTGTCCCTCGCTGGAGGCGTTGCACTCACACAGTGTGAGAGAGGCTGCATGCACACATACAAAAACACATTTGCACTTTCTTACTGCGCAAATGTGTGTCTGTGTGATTGAGTATTTGTTAAACATTAGCTGGAGCATCACTTGATGATAGTGGTGGTGATGGTGACGATGATGGCACTCGTGTAATCGCACTTGTAGTCGCCTTCGCTTGCTTGTTGTGTGTACTGACACACTGACGAGGGATTGCAAACAGGACAGGCAGATAATTTCCCCACCGTTTGATGTGCAAATCATACGCAGAGTTATTCATTCAAAGTTAAAAACTACTGCCTGTCAGGGGGTCGGATTGTCTTTTTCCCTTTCTCTTTCGATTTGCCGCTGAACACACTCTGTTTATTATCTTACTTGGAGCTGGAGTGGAAATCACCACCAGTGGAAGCTGGCACCACTCGTATTGCACACAAACAAACACAGTCGGTCCAGTCAACAACAATGGCGACGGCCTTAGAAGAGTCGAATGAAGATGACCATGGTGAGGAAGGTGACGACGACGATGGCGATGGAGATCCACAGCCAGTACTCGCAGGCCTTGTTCGCAAACTCGCTGATCTTGTTGGTGTTCTGGCGCAGCTTGCTGTACTGCGTGTCCGCGGTAACGTTCGTCTTCTCGAGAAGCTGCGCAGGTTTATGGAAAAAATCGGTTAGGTAAATCAGCGGTTACCAAAAAACTACCCACCTCAGTGTCCTTTCGCACTATCTCATTGCTCACGGTAATGTTGTGCTTGAGGTTGCGCGTCAGCTCAATCATCTCATTGGTGACGTTCTCCTGAAGCAGCTTGTGGTACTTGACGATGTCGTCAAAGTTCTTCCCCGAGTGCAGCTTAACCGCCGACTGCTGTTGTTTGCGGCCCTCCGAATCCAGCCCCTTCTGAGGCTGCTGCAGAAGCTCCCTTCGAATCTCCTGCTCGGCCTTGTTCAGGTGAATCGCCTTGGTGAGATTTCGCTGACGAATGCTACTCTCGGTGCTCTGGTTTCTAGTGCCGTTGATGCCGTTGATGCTGCTGCCAATTTGCGGCACCAGCGCCGGAACAGCGTTGATTGCCTGGTACTTCTCGATAACGGCACTCTTTGACTGCGCCTCCAGGAGGCCCTTGAAGAAGTCGGCCTTTTTCTTTGCGGTAATAAGCTCGTCGTTTCTGAAAAAGAAAAATGACGTTCATACTCTTAAAATTTTCAAGTAGTTCAAACTCCCCACAACTTACAATTTACCCGTAGCTTTCTCCTCATCATCGAGCAGCTTATATATCGTTTTGAGGTACTGATAAATCAAGAAATCGTTTTTACAAACTAAAAAATACCAAGTAGAACCTACCTGCTCCAGACGCCAGTCGACGCCACTCGCTTGGACCGTCTGAAAGCGCGCCTCGTACTTGTCAATCAGATTGACGACATTGGTGTGATTTTTGCTCCGTATGCAGACCATGTTCTTCAGTTCATTTTGTTGTTGTTCCAAAGTAGGTTTTTGATTTTTGGAAAATAGAACAAAGTAGTGAGAGAGTTGAGAGAAAAGAGAGTGCCGGCAAAAAAGAAGTCACATTTGGAGGCAGAGGAAAAATCAAAACAGAGATTTGGCACAATTTTTACAGCTGACGTGACGTTCCCTTCGTGTCAGTGTCGGTGGAAATAGTGCGCTAAAACCGTTGCCAAAGCAAAGCAAAGCAGCAGCTGCAGCCTCCAAAGTGCAGCAGCCTCACACTTTGCAACTCACCCAATCGCGCCACCCAAACGAAGCAGAACTGAAGAGGATCACAACCAAAAGAATACCTCTCCCCCATTTCTCGCATCCGACCCCAAAAGCACGATGTCCTCGGTAAGTTCCAGTTTTGCAGAAAATTCAGTTTCAGTACTTCAATATTTACACCACCACCTCAAATCACCATCACCACCAAAGCAGACATCCAACGTGGAGAACCTTGCCCCACATGTTATTCGGAGGGTGGCCAAGGAGCTGGCGGAGCTGGTCAGCCAGCCACCCGAAGGCATCAAGGTGATACCGAATGAGGAGGACGTCTCCGACATTCAGGCGGTCGTCGAAGGGCCAGGTAAGGGAGGGGGGAAATCCGTAGATCCATCCTTTCCTTGTTTGTGTTGCTGTTGTTTAGGGCGTTGGGGATTTCCTGGTGATTTTCTGCTCTTGAGCTAACCTGAGCTGTTCTCTTTCCTTTTTTTCCAGCGGGTACCCCCTATCACAATGGCCAGTTTCGAGTGAAGCTCGTCCTCGGGAAGTCCTTCCCCTCGGCGCCGCCCAAGGGCTTCTTTCTCACCAAAATCTTCCACCCCAACGTCTCACGCAGTGGGGAGATTTGCGTCAACACGCTGAAGAAGGACTGGAAGGAGGACCTCGGCCTGAAGCACATTCTGCTGGTAAATACAAAAAAGCAGAGCTGTTTGCTTTGAACTCCGCTCACTTGCTAATTTCTATTTTCATTTTCCCTTGTAAACCCTAGGTCATCAAATGCCTGCTCATCGTTCCAAATGCCGAGTCGGCACTGAACGAGGAGGCGGCGAAGATGCTGCTGGAGCACTACGACGACTACTGCAAGCGGGCGAAGATGATCACGGAGATTCACGCCAAGCCCGTGCTGGCGAGCAATCAGAACAAGAACGTGGAGAACGGCGGTCTGGAGAACCGTTCCGCCAATGGTCAGCAGCAGCAGAGCCCACAAAAAAATGGCAGCAATAGAAAGCACCTCGGTGAGGACGCAATCGGCGGAGGCGGCAACGGCGGTGGCGGTCCGCTGCTGAAGAAGCTCGCCAGCAATAGCAACAACCTTCGATCCTCGAAGCTGGCAGTGAACAACGGCGGCAAGCCGACCACTGCCACTGTCGACTGCAAGAAGAAGCGCGCCCTGAAAAGGTTATAGGCTGCTGAGTTACTTTCCCCCCTTAGGCCAGTGTGGAACCCGTCTGCAACAAAGTACAGCAATTGCATAAACTCATTCAAATTGTGGCACCCTGCAAAAGAAGAGGTAAAAGAAGAAGAATAAGAAGAAGAAGAAGAACATCTTTCAAGTTTCATCCCCTTGTTTCTCACCTTCGTTTTTATCTGCTCTCTAACCTGACCTCACACCACGCTCTGTATGCATTTACCATTATTATTACTTCTTCTTCTTCCTCCACGATGATTACCACGCCCACAACTACCACCACCACCACCACCATCATTTCCTCCTCTTCTTCTTCACTTTTATCCCCTAGCGCAATCTTTTAAAATCCTATTTATTTTCCAATTTTCTTCATTAACTATTAAGCTCTGCCACCTGCAACCATCAGCTCATTACGTAATAAAAGGTTTCGTCAAAGAACAAAAGGAGGATTTAGTGGAGGAGGGTGTGACCTCTGCTCTCTCTCACTCTTTGGATTCGCCCACTCAGTAGCGGGGGTGAACTGTTGTCGTTGTAGTCGAACTGACTGGACTGGATACACTTGCACTTGCGCAGTCTGTGCACCGAGCGCCACTGTCGCTGTCGCTGCAAACAAACACAAACAATCATCAGCAGCAGCAGCAGCAGCTCAAATCTAGCACAATCGTCTTTGGCCGAGCTGTGATTTGCTTGTTGTTGTCTTTGCTGTTGCTGGTGGTGATGATGATGATGATGATGATGGTGATTTGTTTCTAGCATCAACGCTCACTCAGACACGCTACGATCTGTCAGAAAGGCTGAAGTGGAAGAAGTTTAAAAAGTGCTCGAACTTCTCGCTCTTTCTCAAAGCATCCCCAAACATCAGCAACCTTTTTCTCACCCTTCTTCCTCATCATCTTACCTTTTTGCTCTCACCTTTCAAGCTCTCTTTCACTATCACCACCACCACCACTTCCTCTCTGGCAAGCTGAATTGCCTGCAGCACCTCGACTTTTTTGGGCAGCGCTCTTCGAACTCCTCCGCCGCCTCTGCTGGCACTGGATCGAAGAGCACCAGCTCCAAGAAGCAGCTCAGGAAGCAGCAGTCTGCGGACAATATGAAGCACAACATGAGCGCCGCCGAGCTGAAGGACGAGGGCAACAAGTACTTTACGTTGCACAAGTACGACGAGGCGGTGACCTTCTACTCGCAGGCGATCGTAAGTATTTAGCCAGAAGTTAGACCTCTCATTTGACTTGAATGATCAACAACAACAACCACAACAACTACTACTCTTCTCCAAAAAAACAGAAAAAGAACTCCACCGTGGCGACCTTCTACACGAATCGAGCCCTCTGCTATCTGAAGCAGAAGAAGTGGGAGTCCGCGGCGGAGGACTGCCGCCGGGCGCTGGCGGTGGACGCCAACCTCATCAAGGGCCACTTCTTCCTCGGCCAGGCGCTGCTGGAGATGGACCACTACGACGAGTCGATCATGCACCTCCAGCGGGCGATGGACCTCTCCAAGGACAGCAAGCGAAACTACGGCGACGAGATTGGTAAGACCAGGGTGTAGTGGGTAGCCCACAGGAGTTCAGGACTTAATAAGCAGTTCTCCTCACCCCGACCAGCCTATCAAATGCGAATGGCGCGCAAGAAGCGCTGGAACATGCTCGAGGAGAAGCGCATCAAGGAGGAGATCGAGCTGCAGGCCTACCTGAACGGCCTCATTCTCGCCGACAAGGAGCAGCAGCTGGCGAACCTGCGCGAGGACCTCAAGAACAAGGTGATACCAAATGACTCGGAGGGAGAGGCGGAGGCGGAGGTCCGCTCGATGGAGCAGCTGATCAACACGACCTTCGACGAGCGACATCAGTCGTGTAATGATCTCTTCATGCAGGTCGACGACCGGCGAAAGGTAGGCTGCCCTGATGGAGTTCGATTTTTAAGAATATTCTAAACCTCTCCTCCTCACTGCAGAAACGCGAAGTGCCCGACTACCTCTGCGGGAAGATCAGCTTCGAGATCATGGCCGACCCGGTGATCACCCCCAGCGGCATCACCTACGACCGCAAGGACATCGAGGAGCACCTGCAGCGAGTGGGCCACTTTGACCCGGTGACGCGAACCAGCCTCACCTCCGACCAGCTGATACCGAATCTGGCGATGAAGGAGGTGATCGACAACTTTCTCCTCGAGAATGAGTGGGCGAATGATTACTAGGGGGAGGTCAGGGGAGAAAAAATGAGAAAAGAGAAGACTGAATAATTTGGACACTCACAACTCATCTCCCTCCCTTTCTCATCAGCGTCGTCGATTGCGTGCCTTTTTCCACCGCTTAAGCTGTTTTCAGAGCGGTTATTGTATAAAAAAAAGTGGTAACTGAAGAAGGTTTTTGGAGTTGAAGAAAGAGAATGTGAACAGACGAGGTGTGTCCTAGTTTGGTCCTGGTACTTGGTGGAGAATGATGGGCCTTTCAGCCACACAAACATTTTCACTCTTGCAACCGACACAAACTACAAACAATGTTTCTTCTCTTTCCCCTCCCCTGTTTCAAATTATGTACCATTATTGTTATTTATTCACCCACACCCCCTCCTTTTCACCCCTTCGGTTTACAATTGAAAAGCTGTTAAAAGAAAGAATTTTGAACGCAGATGGACGTTGGTGTACAGAGGTGGAAAAAAACTAGTGTAACATGACCGTAAAAGGAATAATAAGAGCGTTCACCAATTTGCTGAAGATTACCGATTACGTTACCGTGTACCGTTTGTTGTAGCAACGGTACCGAAAACGAACGCAAAAGTTTATGCGCTTGTTTGAAAATGTGTTTCCATGCCAACCAGCTAAAGTTAAAGTTTTGTTTTCTAGTACAAAACACGTCTTTTATATCTCGGATCCTTTTCAAAAAAAAAATCTCCAGAACCGTTACTTACTTCTACAAGAGAAGCAAGGCTAGGCTTCTCAATGACGCTCTTTCACCTTCGCGAGCTCTGGTCGACCCAGTGCGGCATCAATGAGGAGTTCGACAAGACCTCACTGTGCATCTGCAACGTCGACAACTGCCCGTCCGGCTATGGTCAGTAGAAACCTCTTTTTCTTATACTTCTTTTATACTTCTCTTATACTTCTTGTACTTACCTCACTTTTTCTTCTTCCCCACAACACACAGACAAAATCGTCACCGCCAGCTTCAACGGCGTCCTCCGCGTGTACGCCATCAACCTGGAGCTGGATCAGGACCCGCTCAATGCCGCCGGCGGCGGCGGAGCAACCTCGGCGTCATCGAATCAACAACAACAACAACAACAGCAGCAGCAGTTCAACCAGTACCAGGCGGCGGACCTCCTCCTGGAGGTGGACTTCAAGGAGCCCATTCTGCAGATCGCCGCCGGGACGTTGCTCGCCAACTCGGCCAAGATTCAGCTGGCCGTCCTCCATCCGCGCCGCTTCGCCGTCTACTCCATCAGCTCCACCTCGGGCGCCGTCGACCAGGGCACCGCCTACAACGTTCTGCTCATCTACGAGCACGTCTTTGAGAAGGAGCAGCTGAAGCAGACTACCTCGTCTTCTTCATCTTCTTTTTCTTCCTCAGCAGTCAGCTGTCTTCTGGGAACCTTTGGACAACAACAACAACAACAACAGTCGTCAAACAGTTCAGGAGGCGCAGGCACGCTCCAGCGAGAGGCCGTCTGCATTCAGCACTCGGGCAGTTTGCACTTCTACGAAAACGAGGCCTTTTCTTTCGCATTCCAGCGAGGTAGTGGTGGTGGTGGTGGTGATCAGCAGACTGGCTCTACTTCTTCGTCTTCATCGAAAAACCGAACCGCCTTTCCCGGCGAACTCGCCCACATTGCCGCCCACCGCGGCCAGCCGGGCGACCTGATCGTGATGACCGGCGACGACGGCTTCTACAGCGTCGAGTGCTACCGCTACCAGGAGCTGGCCATGGCCAATCTGGCCATCAGCGGTGGAGTAGCCTCTTCTTCTGGGCACTCTGCCTCCTTTGCAAAAATGGGAGGATTTACCTCGACCACTTCCAGAGACTCTCATTTCGAGGATTCCCACCTTCAACTGATCAGCCGCTCCAACTCCCAATCGACTTCCAATGCAGCAACGGCCATCACCATCAACACCCGTCCGCCCACCAACTACTCCTCCTCCTCCTCCTCCTCTTCGGAGGGCTCTCGCGGCAGCTCTGGCGTCATTCCCGAGTGGGTGTACGCCTTCGGAGAGACCGTCCTGGCGATGCAGACGGTCTGCCTGGAGACGGGCGCTGGAAATTCAGGAGGACCAGGAGGTGGTTCAGGCAGCTCCCAAAGCTGGTACATCGTCCTGCTGGGCGAGCGGAACCTGGCCGTCCTCCGCGAAAATGGCTCCCTCTGGTTCGTCAAGAAGTTCGACGTCAGCCCGAGCGCCCTGTGCGCCTACGCCGCCAACGCCGCCTCCTCCTCAATTTCTGGTGGCGGTGGTGGTGAGCAGAGCTCTCTGGTGAGCATCGTCGGCACGCACATGTGCAACCTGCTCATCTACCAGAATGACGCCCTCCGCTGGGCCTCCAAGGTGGCCTTCGTTCCGGTGGCCATCAGCCGCGCCCACTTCGCCGCCATCTCCGGGGCGCTGGTGCTCCTTTCGGACGAGGGCTCACTTGCAGTAGGCTACCTGGGCACGAATCCCTCGCTGAAGGTCATTCCCATGCCCAGCTCCTCAGGTGCTTTCGGAAATGGAACAGGAGAGGAAAGCTCTGCAAGCTCTAGCAGCAGCAGCGAGAAGATGGCCGAAGACCTGAAGGAGCTGAAGAAGATTGTCGCCGCGTACCACCTCGAGGGAAACGGCAGCAATGGAGGGAAATCAGCTGAGTCCGAGGCGAACAACCGAATCTCCCTCTACCTCGACCTGCTGCTCACCGGTCTGGAGCAGCCACCTGCAGATACTTCATCATCACTGCTCTTAGCAGTCAACCTCGAGCTGAGCAGCATGGCCCCGCTGGCCACCGGTCCGCTGACGGTGCACTTCCTCCCCGGTGACTTCTACGAGATCAGCCCGGCGGAGCCGATCACCGTCCCCTCGCTTGAGAAGGGCAAACCAGAGCCGATTCGCCTGCTGCTCAAGTCCCGGGTACCTCTCCCGCTCAGTCCGAAGCTGAAAGCCGCCGTGCTGCTGCACAACGAGGAGGGCGCCGTGCGGGTGCTCCGGAAGACGGTTCGCCTGCCGCTGGAAGGACTGGTTCAGGTGCACGGAGGAGGCAAAGGAGGCAAAGGAGGACATGGTAAAGGAAGTGGTGCTCCGAGCCGGCGCTTCTCCGTCAAGGTCATCTTCGAGGGGCGGTCGCTGGAAGAGGTGAGAAGTGCCGTCTTTGGCCCTGCCGGGAGAGGAGGTCTGCTTGCTGGAAACTCTGAAAGCTCTGAAGCTTTACTGGTTGGTGGTGGCTCTTCATCGGCTCCTCCTCAGTCGGAAGTTTCGCTGCACTACCGCTCCAACCCCTCAATGGAGGCTACCATTAGGGTGGCTGCTGCTGCTGGAGGAGATGAGGGAAGAGGAGGAGGAGGAGGAGGAGTGGCACTTCAGGTAGAAGGTAACCAGGTGGCCGCTCTGTACCGGACGTTGCGGGAACTTCGACGACGGGTGCTGAGGTCCTCGCCAGCCGTTGCGCCTCCTCTGACCTCCTCCCCCTCCTCCTCTACTTCCACGCCCACGCAGTCGCCCACCCCAGTGGGGTCACCCCCTCCTCCACCACCACAACTGGCCACTTCTTCATCTTTATCTTCCTCTTCGGCCGTCACTGTGCACAGCCTCCTCGCGACGCTGCAGCCCGTGGACGCGCTGGCGGCGAAGATCGAGCAGCGGCTGGTGCTGCGCAAGGCACTGGCCGCCTGTCAGTCGGCGCTGGACCGCTTCAGCACGCACTACCGCGTGCTGCAGAAGCGCATTCTGGTGAAGCTGAAGGACCGGCAGCCCAGCTCGCTGGCGCACTTTGAGAAGCTCCTCAAGACGGTCCATGCTAAGGTGAGACAAAGAGGAGATTTTTTTTTTGTTTAACCAGTCACATTTCCTAACATCCCTTCAAAACCCCCCTAGATCAACGACCTCATCGAGCAGATCGGCCGCGGCCAGACGGCCCTCGCCGCCCTCAACTACCAAATCTGGGCCCACCTGAAGCTGCTGAAGGTGCTGCTGAAGCTGCAGCTCGGCTCGGCGAGGGCGGCCGCCACCGCCGGCAATCGCCGCCTGCAGACGATCCTCAAGCTGCTCGCCGTCCAGCAGATGACCGACTTTACCAAGGTTGGCCTTTTTTGGTTTAGTGAGTTTGAAGTTTCATCTCATCATTTTCCTTTCTAGAGCTGGGAAGAGCAGCTGGAGGCGAATCTGCTGTCCACCCTGCAGCTGGACCGAGACATCGCCCACCTGGCGGTGGTGCTCGACTACGAGGCGGCCAACAGCATGGCCAGCGTGCAGAGTCTGCAGACGGTGCTGAGGGCCGCCTATCAGGCCTTTGCCGAGCAGACCGGTGTCGCCATTCAGGTGGTCTGACTGGTGGTGGTGTGCTTGGTACTGGTAAAAAGCAGCAGCACTAAGTACCACTAAGGTACAAAAATGGAAAAGGAGTTTATTAAAAATAAAAAGTTGTCATCTGTAAAAAAAATATACAAGCAAGTTGGCTTCTTCGGCTGGTTAGTTATTGCTTATCACTCCGTTGGCTTCGGTAGTGGGAAGAGGGGGAGGGGGCTTATTGCTCTGCAGCTCAGTCTGGTTCAATGTAACCTCCTTTTTTGGAAACTCCTCTGTTTTCCTCTTCTCCTCATTCACCTTCTTCTGCAGAAGGAGCCTCTTGATGCGGCCATTCTCCTCGCGTATCTTCTCAATCAGCTGCTGCTGCTGGCGAATCTTGGCTTCGTCCACCTCACAAGCCCGGTCCATGACTTGGACCGTCTGGTGGACTGTCTCGGCCATGTAGCGGTGCCGCTGGGCGTCGAGGTGGTCCGCCGGCAGGCGGTACCTCGCCTCGAGCTGGTTCACCCGACGCAGCTTCGCCCCCTGCTCCCGGTACTTCGCCATGATCAGCTGCAGCACCTGCTGGTGCTGCTCGATGGCCAGACGAAGCTCGCGGTTCTCCCCCTCCAGCTGTTCTATTTGCCGCTCTTCGTCCTGCAGCGCGGTGATCAGCGAGGTCCGTGGCTGTAGCTCGCTGATGTTGTTCAGTACGCCCAGCTCGCCGTGGTACTGGTGATAGTCAAGTTGAAGAAAAGGAGAAGATTAGCTCGACATTCCACACATAGCCTCATTACTCCCCTGCTTACCTCTTCCATCAACTGAACGCCCTTGTTAAGCTCATGTGACTGCTGAACCAGGCCCTTGACATTGCCGTCCAGTGATTCAATTTGGGTGACTAGCTTCTTGAGTATCTCGATGAGGTCATCAGCGTTGGGCGTCATTCTTCCTGGAGAGAAGGGCGGCGGTGAAGTGAGGTGAGAAGGTTGTCAGGAGGGATGTCATTTGGTGGGTTTTGGATCGAGGATCTTCCACCTTTTTGTTTGTTGATGGTTGCACGAGAGAAAAACACAGAGAAACAACAACAGTGCACCGCACCTTGGCACACACACACATTGCGGTACGAATTGGGGAATAGCGAAAGGAAAAGCGCCGTCTCTTTTTGCACAGTGAAAGAACTAAGAGGGACGGCGCTTTTCCTTTCATTCCCAATCACACTGCATAGACTCCGCTGAGCACAATCGATGGTGCACTCGGTTTGATTTGTTTTGATTCTTGGATTCAGTGCCATTCCCGGATTCAGTAATTGAGTGATTCAGGCTCATCAACGGTAAATGGCTCGCAACGCTTGCGTCTTCAGTTTTCAGATTCTTCTTCTTCTTCTTCTCTTCCAAGCGACGACCACCCTTCTCTTTAACTCAATGGCTGAATCATGAAGCTCTACCGAAAGCGATTCCTGCTCATCGTCGCCCTTGCCTTCTTCACCATCTGCGCGTGGACCATCTTCTCGAGGAACGTCTCGGAGGGGCTCAAGTACGCTAGTCCTAGTCCAAATGGCAGCAGCAGCAGCAGCAACTTTCATCAGGCACCAGCATTGGCAGCGGTGACAGCAGCAGCGATTGTAGCAGCCAAAGATGATCACGCTCATCATCATCAGCAACAACAGCTGCAGAAGGTTCGAAATATCGTCTGCAACATCAACGGCGAGTACAAGGTCAACTGCCTGAAGTTGATGGTGGCCGCCAACAGCGTGAGCGCCACCAAACCGGAGGGCTCAGTGTACGTTCCCTTCAGCCTCATTCACAAGTACTTTGAAATCAACGGCAAGGTGGTGAATGGCCCGGCCAAAAGTGGCGGCACTACCTCGGAGTACTTCGAGTGGAGCCACAGCTACAGCAAAATCTTCTACCCCGACGAGCCGTACAGCAGCCGCGGCCGCTTCCTCTGGTTCGCCAACTACAACGTGGAGGTGCGCGAGCGCGTCAAGTGCGTCTCCGCGGCGGAGGCCGTTCCGGTCAGTACGCAGTGGTACGCCAAGGGCCACTTCTACCCGACGCAGATTGCCCAGTACGGCCTGAGTCACTTCAGCAAGAACCTGACGGCGGAGGCGGCGCCGCAGGTCTTCTCGCTGATCGAGTGGCCCGGCGGACGGCTGGCGGGCAATGTCACCAGTCGGCCACCGTTGCCTGCTCCAGCTGAAGGAGGTGCCGACCACCTGGTGATCAGCGAGAACACGACGCTCTACCTCCCGGAAAGTGACCACGGCCAGGACATGACCTCCTTTCTGGTGCTCGATCTCACCCTTCAGCTGCCGCAGGACAACCACTGCAGCATTTCAGTGGTCATCGCCGACTCAGGTGGTGATGGAAAGGACGGCGAGGAGGAGTCTCTGCTGGTGCTGCAGTACTCCACCGCAGTGACCGCCCACCTGCGCCGTGGCAGTCCGCAGTACCGAATGGCCGTCTACGGACTGGCCGGCAGCGAGGAAAAATCTGATTCCACCAAAAATGTCTCCGCCGAGTGGCGACCCTTCACCCGAGACCTCCTCGTCGACCTCTACAAGGGCAACCTGATCAGCAGCGGCCGCCGCAGCCGACCCAACCGCAGCCTGCGCGTGGTGCGCATCGAGCTGGCGGGGCGGATGGCCATCGGCCGCCGGGCCGCCCTGCTCACCTCTGCCCATGGCCACTTTGCGCTGGCCGCCGGCGACTGGCTGGTGCGGCGGCAGAACGCCCACGGCGGCTGGGACATCAAGGTCAAGCGGCGGCTGCAGAGCAAGAGTGCTCTTGGGGGCGGTGGAGGTGGAAACGCCCCACCACCACCTCCACCGCCACCGCTCGTCCTCGCCGAAGGCTGGCACTCTGCGATGGCGCAAGGCCAGGCGATGAGCCTCCTCGCCCGCCTCTACGCCCACACTGGGCGGCCCGCCTACCTGGCGGCGGCCAAGCGGGCCCTCGCCGTCTTCGAGGTGGAGGCTTTCCGCGGCGGCGTGCGCGCCCGCTTCCTCGACCGGCACGTCTGGTACGAGGAGTACCCCACCGTGCCCAGCATCTTCGTCCTCAACGGCTTCATCTACTCCCTCTTTGGCCTCTACGATCTGGGGCAGATTTGCGGCAGCGGAGGAGGCGATCAGGCAGTTGTAAAAAACGAAGACGACCCCGCCTGTCTGAAGGCGGCCAGCCTCTTCGAGGAGGGCGTCCGCTCGCTGGAGGCGATGCTGCCGCTCTTCGACTCCGGCTCCGGCTCCTTCTACGACCTGCGCCACCAGGCGCTGGCGACGGTGGCGCCGAACGTCGCCCGCTGGGACTACCACTCGACGCACATCAACCAGCTGCTGGCGCTGCAGACCGTCGTCCGGCGGGACGTCTTCCAGGCGACCGCCGACCGCTGGATCGCCTACATGAGGGGACACCGGGCGGCGCACAACTGACAGAAGAAGACATTTTTTCTTTCTCCTTCTTTCACAATCATACTGTGATACACCTCACCTCCACCACCAACACTACTTACCATCACCCTACCCAACTTCACTCAACCGTACTTCTTTCCAGATCATTACAACAACAACATACTAATAATAATAATCCTGTTTACACTTGTTCTTTTTCTTCTTCTTGTTTCCTCTTCTTCCTGTTCTTCTTGTTTCGAACAAACAGACAAACTGTAATTGTACATAATATTGTTGTGTAGTGTAGCAGAATAAATTGTTCCCGATTGTTTTTTTCGATTGTTGTTGTTACCACCAGTTCGATGTTGTGGTGCTCAAAAGCAATGGTGCAAATGGTGAGCAAAATGTTGTTGCAGTTCGAACAAACAAGTGCACACACACTCTCTTCTCTTCTCTCTTTCTTTTCACCTGTGATTTATCGAGTTTTTATATTTAGGAGCAGTATCACCGTCACCACTACTACCACCACCACAACTACTGATGCCACCAAAGGCAGCACCTAAAGCTGCTGACAAGGCAAAGGCACCGGCAAAGGCAGCTCCAGCAAAGGCGGCGGCCCCAGCGGCTAAGGCGGCTCCAGCGAAAGATGCAAAAGCAAAAGCGGATCCCAAGGCGGCGGCGGCGGCGGCAAAAGACCCCAAAGCAAAGGATGCCGCCAAGGACCTCAAGGCAAAGGACGCAAAGGGAGGCGCAAAAGCGGCGGCAGCACCTGCAGCCGGCAAGGCCGACCCTGGGAAGGCCTTTCCGCTGGAGAAGGGTCCCACGCCCAGCAAGATGGAACCGACGGACATTACTCGGTTGTACAAGCTGCCTGACGGCGACATGAAGACGGAGGAAGACGTCATCACCAAGCAAGGCTACGCCCTCGAGCAGAAGGTGAGCGAAATGGCATTTGGCAACAAATGAAGCAGAATTTACCAAACTGACCAAATTTACTTTTTTGCAGCTCGGCCAAGGCGGCTTCGGCACCGTCTTCATGGCACGAGACAAGAAGAAGAACATGAAGGTCGCCTGTAAGCTCTGCGAGCTGGGCAAGGAGTGGAGCGACGCTCGGGTGAAGGACATGAAAAATGTAACGTGAACGCCAAATGGTTCGTTTGAGTGCTAAAAAAGTGCTTTTTCCTTTCACGCTGCACAGGAGCTGTTCATCCACGAGAAGATCAAGCACCTGTACGTGGTGAAGCTGTACCTGCACTTCCTGACGCAGTCAAGCAACGGCAACCGCCTCTACCTCTTCATGGAGCTGGCCGACGGCGGCGACTTCAGCAAGTTCTGCGCCAAGAAGGGCATGATTCCGGAGAAGGAGGCGAAGCTCTACTACGCACAGATTGCCTGCGGCGTCAATCACATGCACTCGCTGGGCATCGCCCACCGGGACATCAAACTGTGAGTGAGCACCTGTTTTAATTGGGTAGATAAGGCACTGACAATTTACTGCAGCCAAAACGTCCTGCTGGCGAAGTGCACCACCTCAATCAGCGGCGACTTCACCTGTCTCCTCGCCGACTTTGGCCTCAGCCGACTGCTGCACCACGAAGGGGCGGCAGTAGCGCTGCAGAAGACAGTCTGCGGAACGCCCCTCTTTATGAGTCCCGAGCTTCAACAAAAAAAGGTAATTAAGGGCACAAAGATCAGAGATTCCTGGCAAATTAAAAACACCACTTTCATCCGCCCCTGCAGCCCTACAACGGCTTCGAGGCAGACGTCTGGGCGCTGGGCATCACCATCTACATCATGATGACGACGGAGGTGCCCTTCGACTTCAAGAACATGGCCGCCGCGAAGCAGGCCATGCTCGACAAGAAGTGGTCCTGGCCGGAGGACAAGATGAAGGAGAAGCCGAGTGCCGAGGTGAAGGAGCTGCTGCCGCTGATGCTGGAGCCGGTGCCGGAGAAGCGCATCAAGATGCCGGAGATGCTGGCGCACAAGTGGGTCGACGAGGCCTTCAAGAAGGCGCAGGATGCGGCCAACAAGGCCAAACCTGCCTGAAGGGGAAGGAGGAGGAGTGGGTGGACTTGTGGTTGGTTGTTTTTGCTAATAATAAAACAAAATTAAAATTGAGAAGACATTAGGTGCCAGTAGTCATCTACTTTGCAATCGTTTACTGGCACCTTGGCACTGAAGATGAAGCACTAGGCACTATTTAACTTGTCAGCTGATGCACTTTGACGCTTAGCTGAATCTACATATTTTTCAGCATCAAGAAAGGAAATTGTGCAATCAAACAAAAGCTAAAAGTTTGTTTCTAATTGCCTCTTTTTCTTCTGCTTTTTCTGATCAACATGAACCGCGAGCTGTTGCCACTACACTACAAAACAGAAAACCGGAGGAGAAGAATAGTGGTGGGAAAAGGAAAAGTCTTGCTAAAAAAGAGACAACCATATCGCCGGTTCTACGCACAATACACTATGCATGCATGCATGCACTGAAACAGAATAGCAAACAAACACACACACACACACATCTGCCATTCTGTAACCACTGCTACTACTACTACTACAACTGCCACCACCACCACCACAGGCATCATTATCCGTCTGTTCGGGCCTCTCTTTCTTTCCTTCTTCTCCTTCTTCTCTCTCATTTGTCCGCCAACCTACCGACCGAGTGAACGAGCATTGACTGCAGCAGTGTGACAGTGCTGAGCTGAGCTGAGCAGTGAGTAAGAATCCGAAATCCCGCTGCTGCTGCTGCTGCTGAAGTCGTCTGCAGCCTCAGTCGGCCGTGAAGCGTGTGCCCGTTCTGGTGGTGCTGCCGCCGCCGTTCATTTAGTCTGTGTCGCACGCGAGCGCGAGTCCGCGCGCGCCCCTTCCTTCTTTCCTTCATCTCATTCTGCTGACTTGTCGGCTTTTGGCTGCTAATCGCCGAGAGTTGATCGGGCATTCTTCTTCTTTTTTTTCTTCATTCTTTGCTCATTTCAACTTTCTGTGGCTTGTCTTCTCTCAACTTTGACGTTCCTCTTTTTAAAACCACCACCACCAGCATCATTTACTGCGTCTTTCTCTGCTCTTTCTCACCAACAGGCACCAAGAAGAGTGGCGCATCAGCATCATCATCATCATCAGCACTGACAGTGAGTGGCAGTGAGTTGGGAAGAACTGAGGCCACCACCACTACCACCCTAAGAACACTAATGAACTCTGAATCACTTAGCTGGTTCTGCTGGCTTCACTACCACCGATGATCATCTCTTGCTTTCTTTTTTGTGTTCCACTTCAACTGTGCGCAAGAGCTCATCCTCATCCTCAGTCTGCTTTCATCGCCTGCTGGCAGCGATTCGTCTCGCAGGGCAATTTTTTCGTTTTTTCTTTCTGTCAAGTCAAGTGCCAAGTCAACACACACATTCGCACACTTTCACAGTGCATTAGCAAATGGTGAACAAATGAGAAAAAATCACTTTGTTTTGTTTCTCATATTTTGATGCTCTTCATGTGCCTGCTGAATGCTGCGTGAGCGCAGTTTCAAGTGAAGCGTCTCCCAAACCGATGGCTCCAAAGTCCGGCTCACCATCAAGGCAGCTGAGGGCCAGTGATGGTGGCACGCCCGTTCGGCACTGCACCCGACCTCCACAACATCGATCAGTGGTAGACGATGGTCTTCTCTTGTCGATATTATCACCACCACCATCACCACCACCAAAACAACAACCACGTCACCTAAACACTTTACCTCACCCTCCAGTGTCCACTTTCTATCAACCTCAACCAAAGGCCAAAGCACATCACCACCACCATCATCATCATCATTTCAACCAGCATTTCCAGCCATCTCCTTCTTCTTTTTCCACATCACTCGCCCACATCCTTAGGTTCAGCGCTTCAGCGTTTCAACTCAAGCACCGGAAGCAAGAAGACCGAGAATTACCGAGAATACCTCTACTTGAAAGAGTCAGCAACTCCAGCAATTCCAGCAACTGCACCACTATTTACTCCGAGCTGGAGCAGCATTTTCAGAGAAAACGACGAAGAAGACGACACAAACTGCAAAAACAGCATCAGTATTTTCCTCAACCTAGCTTATCCTCGCCACCATCACCACCATCACCAACATCAGCACAGTCTCATTCTTCAGCTCATTCTTCAGCCGCCGATTCTGGCGACATGCCACACAGGCAGGCATGCGGCTACACAACAGCAAAAACAGCAGCAGTGTCGCATTGGCGGTGGTGGCAAACCAAAGTGATGCTCATTACTGTCGTCCTCTGCTTAGCGGCCGTTTCCTCGTCATCGTGCCAAAGACTTCCAAAGCAACCGCCGTCGAAGCCGCCGCCGCATCAACAACATCAGCATTCTCGCTCTGCCAGTGGTGGTAAGTGCTCTGAAGATGGAGAGCTGCTGAAGGAGTTCCCATCTATTCTCTCTCTATTTTTCACTGCCTAAGTCAGTCGTTCAGTCATTTATTCATTCGGTTAGGCAGGCAGTTAGCTAACTCTGTCGGCTTCTTGCTACCCCATTCTTCTTTTGCCTTCTCATTGTCTCACTGCTTCAGCCGAAAAGAACGGGGCATTATCTCGCTCTTTCTCTCTCTTTGGTCGTCGCGACTATCTGCCGCTCAATCTCCTTTTTCTCTTGTGTGTCTCTGCAAATTCTATGTGTGTGTGTTTTTTCTAGGTCTGCCCGCCGCTATCTCTGCACTGCTTGCCGAGTCACTTGCTGCCGAATCATCCCTTTTTCCCAGTCCTTCTTCTTTTTTCTTCTAAACAGCGAAATTAACTGCTCGCTTTCTCGCAGTTACTCGCACATTCAGCAGAGATGATGCTGCTGTTGCTGATGTTGCTGCTGGTTCACTCGTTCATCTCTCTCACATAATAATATTATTAATAATAGCTGTCTCTCTCTCATTCTCTCACTCTCACAGTTTAGCCCTAACCGCCCGTAGGATCGTAGTTAGGATGGGTACATTTTTAGCCGAGCACATAAATCTTGATTATTTGCCGCGCGTGGCGGCGGCGGCGGCAGTAGCAGCTGAAGAAGAGAGCAGTTCGCATTTAGATGGGCAACCAAAAGAAAAGAAGAAGAGGGCCAAGAGCAAAGAGGAAGGAGCGAGCAGCCAAGAGAGAAAGAGAGAACGTTTCGTTTTGCTCTTCTTCTTCTTTCTTTAGAAAACGGCCGCTTTGCGTCAACTTGGAAATGTCTCTTTGGTGGTGGCAGTTCTGCTGCTGCTGTTGCTTACCAGCACTGTCCTGCCCTGTCGCACTAGGCATCCCTCGATGTGTGAGCATGATGGTTGTCCCAGTGTCGTCTTCTTTATTTTCTTCTTCTTCTTCTTCTTCTTCTTAGCTGTTGGCTGTTTACTGTGTGCCTGCTTGGCCATTGTTGTCTTTGGCCTCTTGCTTCGACTGCTGTCGTTGTCGCCGAAGCTGCCAAAGACCCAGAGCAGAGACTCTGGCTGCCGATAAAGTGGCAATTACTGCTGCTGCTACTACTACTGCTGCTGATGTTTGCGGTGGGGGCAGCTATAACACCACCACCAGAAAGACCATAACAAGTGCCGCTGTTGATGGTGTGTGTGTGTGTGTGTTTGTGTGACCAAACAACTGAGAGAATGGAGGGCAGAAGAAAAGAAGGAAGAAGGAGGAAGAAGAAGAACTAAAAGACGACACCAGTGAATTGGACAAGGCACTGTCCCTGAATAGGAGAGGAGGGAATGGGAGAATGGGAAAGCAGCAGCAGCTTCCAGCGAAAGCCATTGGCAACGCTGAAGAGCGCAAAGAGCGTAAAGACCAGATCGTCGCCAGTGGGCTCAAGTTAAGTGGCAGTCGACAGGGATGGAGGCAGGGAAAACAAAGAAGAAGAAGAAGACCATGATTGTCTTGGCGGTGATGGCCATGATGGTGATGGTGATGGTGTGAAGCCTCGATCACCACCACCACCACCACCACCATGCAAATGCTTTGCCGTCATCAAGCACTGCCGCTGCTGCCTCTGTGCTTCACCAGGCCCTGATAATGATTCCTCTTCTTCTTCTTCTTTGGTTTCCTTTAATTGCAGCCCTATTGTGTCAGAGTGTCGCTGTCTCTCCCTGTGTGTGTTAGTCCGTTAGTCTTTGTCGCAGACTTACCAAAGGCTTCTGCTGCTGCTGCTGCTGTTGCTGTACCGGACGTACACGTTCGGTGTTTGGCGGTGGTGGTGGCTGCTGCTGCTGCCTCGACGATGGTGCCATTTTGTTAATGGATTTATTGGCAATTACTCGGCATTTGCACTGCAGTGCGTAAAGACCCTTTGATCTGTGTGAGCTCTTCTTTCTCTCTCTCTCTCTCTCTCTCTCTTGCCAGCACTGTCCCCTCGGTCGTTCGTACGTGTGCACTACCAAGCTGGGGCAGCTATCAGCTGAAAGCGATTGACGAGGCAGTATATTCCTCTCCGTATTCTCCTCTCAGTTTTCCCCGGGATCTGTTTGGTGGAAGCGTCCACTGTGGTGGTTCCTTGTCTGGCCACCACCACCACCACCAACATCAGTTCAGTGGACAATTCTCTCTCTTTATTTTATTCTTTCCCCTGTTCAATTCGCCGAATGGAAACATTTGGTAACTCGGAACATGAGCTTTTGGGGCATTCTAGTCGGCCAAGCATTCAACCACCACCACCACCACCACCACTGACCAGCACTGCCAGCAGAGCAAATCCAATTGCAAAGTCCCTTGCTGCCTTTGTGTAAGTGTCCCTGCTCACACCGCCGCCGCCGCCGCCGCCAGCACCGCACGAGCAGTGCTCATAAAGTGTCGACCTAATTAAACAGCGAGAATTTCCTCGATCGTCATTTGGTCACCATTTGGCCAGTGGCACTTGGCAACAGCAGCAGCCGCAGCAGCTTTGCTAACTTCTGCCTCTGCTGATGTCTCATCAGTTTTGAGTCAGTTCTGAACACAAAGTGGTGGTCAGTGTGCCTGAAGACGGCCTTCAAGGGAGAACACCACCAGTGTCTGTCTGCGGTTTGTTGGGTAGTTCAGAGGCAGCATCATCAGCAGCAGCAGCCGTTTTCCTCCGTTGCACCCTACCATTTCATTAGCATTCAAATGAGGCAGTCAAATGAAAAGTCGACAGCAGCAGCAGCAGCGTTTGAACAGCAGGCTGGCTGGCTGCGATTGCCACTGCGACTTTTGCCTCTGCAGAAAAATGGGTAAAGTTTTGCTGCTCACTGGAATGAATACACAGAGCCAGGCAAATTGCCACTGCACTAGCACTAGCACTAGCACTCGCACTGCAATCGCGTTTTGCATTTGTGGATGTGAAAAGTTTAAAATATTAACGCTGCAATAAAACAAGTGCCAGCAGCAGCAGCAGCAGCAGCAGCAGTGGCACGACCGCACACCAGTGCATCATCATCAACATCATCCCGAGCACACTAGTGTATGAAGTTTTTCCTTCTCTTCCTCTGTCCCCACTCAGTCAGTCTGTCTCGAAACTGTTTGTCGGCAACAGTCGATTCGAGCCCAGCACTGCTGCTGCTGCTACCACCACCGCCATATATCACTGCCACTGCCTTCTGCAATGAATAATAGGAATAAGGAGAGTAGTCATAATAACGGGTGAGCTGCTGCTGCTGCTGCTGCTGTTGCCTCCTGCGACGACCCTGCCACTGCTCAATTCACCCTCATTCCGCAAGTTTTCAATTGCCGTGTGCCCTGTTGTGTCAGTCCGGGCTGTAGTAGTCTTTAGCCTTTAGACTGACTAGGACTATGACTATATGTGCTGCACTGGAGCTCCCAGGATGTCTTTCTCCCACTCACCCACTCACCCACTCCCCGACGTCTACTAGAATGAAAAATAATTTAATATATACGTAAAGTATTTTCCCTTCCCCCCCCCTTTAGTTTTATGACACGTTATATTTCAATTTTTTACTGCACTGCACTCCTTCACATTGCTGGGGTTCTCGGTTCTCTCTTTTTAAGCAAACAAACCACCGAGTGAATGTATGTGTGTGAGAGAATATGTGTGTGAGGCTTATGTTGCTGTTGCTGCTGCTAAACGGTGCGAGGTGCCTGCTGCTGCTGAAGTGAAGGTGCCATTCTTTCTCTTGCAGTGTTGTGTTGTGTTTTCATTGCCGTCGAAGCACTGAATTCTCTCTCTCTCTCTCTCTCTCTCTCTCTCTCTCTCTCTCTCTCTCTCTCTTGT
>JAALOO010000111.1_pt1 | contig 67919 bp, 52 predicted proteins | sample 7257641 | NCBI WGS metagenome assembly JAALOO01 (sample SAMN14085613, study PRJNA598686) | mite metagenome | biome: ENVO:01001000; feature: ENVO:01001002; material: ENVO:01001226; isolation source: single female mite from University of Michigan culture on fish food culture... ...
GAGAGAGAGAGAGAGAGAGAGAGAGAGAGAGAGAGAGAGAGAGAGAGGAGGAAAGAGTCGATGAGCAGCAGCAGCAGCAGCTGTGACTGCCAGCACGTACGTGATGGCGATAACGAAGAAGAGGAGGAAGAAGAAGATGATGAGCAGTCGTTTAAGAGACAGACAGAGGCAGCAGGCAGAAATGTAATAAAAATTCAAATGCAAAGACGCGAGGTGTTTACGAGGAAGGGAGCTGTATAAAAAGGTGGTGGTGGTGCTGATGATGATGATTTGCTGCTGCTGTTGCTGTTGCTGTTGTTGCTACTTCTGTTGGTGATGGACGCCGAGAGTACGTGCAAAACAGGTGTGGATGGAAAAAGAGTACAGCAGAAAAAAACAGCACAAAAGTGGCTGCTGCTGATGTTGATGTTGATGTTGATGTTGATGCGGCGACGACGACTGTCGTTGCCTGGTGAACGGTGGCGACGATCTTCTATTTGTTTTGGTGTGCTGCTGCTTTGTTTGTGCTGGTCTTTGTGCTTGTGTGTGTGTATTTGTGTTTGGATAATATCCACGGTTAGAGGATGAAAAGAAGGGGAGAAAAGAGTGGCACGGCAAAACAAAACAAAACAAGGCAGCAGGGCAAATCTACTGACGATGATGGTGATGAAAATGAGGAGGATGATGATGATGAAAGAAGAAACTCAGTGCTTGTTTGGGCACCGTCTGCAAATTCTGGTTCCACCAGACACAGCAGTTTAGCTGAAAATGTGATGAAAAAGTGGAAAAGTGAAAGTGCACCTTGGCCAGAAAGAGAGAGAGAATTGTCTGACTGACTGAGTTCTGGATTCTATCTCCTCATTCTCTCGCTCTTTCTCTCGTTCGCTCGTTGACGATGAGGAGAATGAGGAGGATGACGATGTGAATAATTAATCGACGCGGAGGTAATAGAGTGGCTGCTGATGCTGCCTATTCGGTCGCTTCTTCGGTTGCCTCGGTGGCTGCTGATGCTTTCTGCAGCTAATGGCTGCTGCTGCTGCTAAATTGCAGCTAAAAATAAAGGGGCCAATAGTCGACAAAGAAGAAGAAGAAGAAGAAGAAGAAGTTGAAGTCGTTGAAGACGGGTAGAAAAGGACGAAGAGGATGCGGCGGCGGCGGCGACGGCTGCTGCTGCTGCTACTTTTTGCTAGTTCTCATCTGTGTCACATCGAAAAAAATGGCTTGCTCAGTTGCAGCTGTGTGTGTTCAGTGTCGGCGGCGACTTTGTATCCACTCTTAACTGACTTTTTTCTCGTTCTCGTTCTGTTCGGTTGGCACTGAGCAAAGCAGAGGATATTTTTCTCTTTGGCGGCAAAGTTCTTTGGCGACCAGACGGTTTCTTTCCACTTCTTCTTCTTCTTCTTCCACTTGCACTTCTACTTTTCCGCTTGTAATGAGTTGTTTGTCACCATCATCAGCAGCACCAGCACCAGCAGAAAAAGTGCTGCTCGGTGGTTAGTTAGTTAGACGGCACTCGCTCTCTCTCTCTCTCTTTCTAGTTCTCTAACTCTAACTCTCGGCGACGGCAGCTCTTCACTTGAGCAGCACAGATGATGATGATGATGATGATGATGATGAAGAGCAGCAGCAGCGACAGCAGCAGCCGAACCACAAACACACACAGCTAAATTGCAGCAAAAATGGGGATAAAGAAGAAGATGAAGATGGCGAAGGAATGAGAAGAAGGAAGGAAGCCAAAGATAACTTAATTTCGAACAGAGAATAAGAAGAAAGCGAGCGTGTGAGCGTATGAGCGAGAGCGTGTGTGCAAAGAAGAAGATTCCTTCTGCTTCTGTTTTTGTTTCTAATTCGGCTGCTGCTGCCGTTGCTGATTCTCTCCGACAACAACTTCTATTTTTTCGACCGTTCTCTCTCACTTCTCTTCCTTTCGTATTCGTGGTCGCTTCTGTCGTCGTCGTCGTCGTCGTCGCCGTCGTCCACCACACACACGTCTTCTTCTTCCTCACTTCAGCGCATTCTTTAGCGGCCGTTTCTGCTGCTACTCAGTTGGCTCTCTCTTTCATTGCTCGTTTGGGTTCGATTTGACGCCGTTGCTGCCGCTGCTAGAAGAGCTGTACTTCCCGAATCCAAGTTCGAGAGAGAAAGTTGCCGTGTTTCAGTGTGTGTTCAGTGAAGATGTGTTCAGCAGCAGCAGAAGAAAGAGCCGTATTCCATTGCAGCGGGGAAAGCAAAGCAAACGACAACTTTTGTGTTTGCTTGAAGTGAGAGAGAGAAAGAGGTTGCAGGTGCAGGTTCAGCAGTGGTGGTCGTGGTCGTGGTCGTCACACGTTTTGGTCGTAAAGTCCGCTTCACCGAAAGTTTCACGAGAGCAGCAAGACTGGGAAGAACAGAAGTCTGCAAACCAGGACTGCATTTTTCGCCGTTGTCCGCTGTGTTATTTGCCTAGCACTTTTTTCTGTTCTTCGTTTCAGCTGCTGCTGCTGCTGCTACCCTCTCGTCTGCGACAAAGTGCAGAGAAAGAATTACCCGAAAAAAGATATATAGAATCGGGTGAAATCGAAACGACGAAGACCGCGGACCGCCCGCTATATACACCCTCACGACGTTCTTCCTCTTCTTCTGTTCCAGGACCAGCAGCATTTCGGTTGCTCAAGTGAGCGTCCTCCTCCTCACTTGGCTGCTCACAACACTTTGCTTTTTGAGAGTTCTAAAAAGGAAGGGGATTCTCGGCTGCTGCCGCATCAATGGAAGCACTGAGCAATAGCCTAGACTGGTGGCTGGTTGGTTGGTTAGTTCACCAAGTTCTCCAAGGACCAGTGATTCTGCTGTTCATCACGGAGTTTTCGTCCACCACCCTCGCAATACTCGCTCCAGTGACTGACACTATCAGCACTATCACTGAACTGACTGGCTGAAAAAGGGAACACAGTGGTGGTGGCGGTGTGGTATATAGCCCATAGTTGCAGAGTAGTATCCTTCTTCTTCTTCTTCTTCTGATCCATCCTCTCTCTCTCTAATCGGCTAGAGTTTCCACTTCTTAGCTCGCTTTCAGCAGCTTCTTTACACACACTCGTGTTGAGCCCTTTCCTTGCTCCTCGTTTTCTTCTTCTTCCTCCTCGCTGAGGGGTTCAAATAACGCGATCCAGACAACACACACTCTTGCCAGAGACCGTTGTTTGTTGTCTGCTGCCAATTTGCACGCAATGTCCTCACAGCCTGCTGCTTTTCTGGTTTCCCTCTCCCCTGACTTCTTCTTCTTCTTCTATCTGCGTCTATCGATCAGCTCTTTCGCCTTCTTTTCCCCAGTGTGTTCCCTTCTTGCTCCTCTTGTCTTGTCTTGTTCAACAGCAGACAACCAGCGGCAATCGGCGTCGATCAATATCTCTCCCTCTCTCTCTCTGGGGCTGCGTGTCCCTCTTCGTTAGTGTGTGTGTGTTTGCTGGGCGCTCTTCGAAAACACAGCCGAAGACACAGTCTTCGCCCAAATTGACTAGAACGGGCGGGCGAGAGCATGGCATTTTTCATCTTCTTCACCTGCGTCAGTCAGTCAGTCAGGCAGTAATGGCTTTTGGCTTTTAGGAGGAGGGAAACCGCACACACACTGTCAAATCACACTGAAGAACATTAGCTGGCTTGGCACTGGAAGAAAAAAGAGAGGAGAGAGAATGAAAAGTAGTGAGATTATAAAGCTGCGTGAAATGATCAGCGGACTTATAAGTTAGGTGGTGGTGGTGGTGAATATTGGCAATAAAAAATGTGCTGTCGTTCAGCAGAAACTCCGCCGCTGACGACAGCAACAGAGGAAGACTTGGCTGAGAAGGGAAATCAATGCCGTGTTTGTATTGTGTGTGACAGAGAGAGAGAGAGAGAGAGACAGAGAGAGAGAGAGAGCTAAATGAAAATCGATTATCCTGAACATGGCTTTGTGGTGGTGGCTCTTGTAGTACATCGAGTTTGTGGTTCAGGGGATTCAGTGGATTCGCTGGTGCGTGCAGACAGATTTGCCAACCAGAAATTGGACGTGTTGGTGTTGGTGGTGCTGGTTATTACTTCGGCAACGGCTCATCGACTGCAGCTGCTGAAAAGGAAAATGATGATGATGATGCTGGCGGGAGGTAATTGTTTCCCTGTTTGATAAGCTTTGCTTTGCTGTTGCTTTCTTGCCCTAGTCCTGCGAGTCGCTCGAGTCGCTGTCCTCCTCCGAGTCAATGTCCACGCCCAGCCAGAGGGCCTGCTTCTTAATGGCATGGGGCTTTTTTGATGCAGAAGTGGCCTTCTGTGAAGTGGCCGCTTGAGAAGTAGAGGCCACCGTTGAAGTCGCTGGAGTCACCACCGAAGCAGAACCACTGCCACTGCTGCTGCTGGTGCTGCTGCTTTGTTCATCCTCCTCGAGCTGGTCGGCTTTGCGCTTTGTTCCACTTTCACTAGTGCTCGTTTCAGGCTTCGATTTAGGAGGCTCTTTGCCCTCCTTTTCCTTCTGCTCCTTCTCCTTCTTCAGCTTCTGCTGCTGCTGCAGCCCCACGATGATCGACTCCTCGACCAGGTCCGGTATCTCCGCCCTCGTCCGCTCGTGCTCCTCGTCCTCGTAGGTGCAACTGGCCGGCACGGTGGCCTCTGCCAGCCGCCTCAGTTTTTCCTTCTTCTTCTTGCCCGCCTCGTCCTTCTTCTCCGCCTGTCGCTTCACCCACTCCTTCAGGCGCTTCTCCTCGTTGACGTCGCGCAGGCGGCGGCCGCTCAGGTCGCGACACGCCTCCCGGTTGGTGGTCTTCTCGATTTGGGCGCCGATGGCGCGCAGCATCGACCCGAAGCCGCCCTTCCCGCCCACCAACGGCAGGCGTACGTCTAGAAAAGTGGTGGTGGTGGTGGTGGTGGTGGCAGTGATCGTCGATTGCCAGGTCGAGGTGTCGTGGCCCAGTTGGTACGAGGACGTGTAGGGCGAGGAAAAAGCGGAGGAGGAGGATGCGAGGGAGGAGGCGTCTTCGGTTTTGGATCCGAATCGGCGGGAGGAGCCGCCGCAACCGGAGCTGTCATCATCTCGGGCAGGGAGTAGAAGTTCATCGTCTGTCAGGCGTTTGGTCTGGATCCACACGTTCAGCTCGGTCCCGGGAGGAAGTCCCTGATAAAGTGAAAGTTAGTTAAAGCACTGAACCGCAAAAGGAAAGTACTCTCTTACCTCTTTCTCCAAAATGCAGTTCTTTATCGCTTGGGCACTGGTGGCGGTGGTGGGCGACCCTGGTTGCAGCTGAAAGATCTGTGTCCGGTAGCTGTTACACGGCGATCGGTAGATGAAGGTGTGCATCGAATCAGATATTCTGAAAAAGCATGTTCCGGAAAGGCTGAAAACAGAAAACGAGAGATTGATGAAAGGAAGCTGAGGAAGCTGAGTTTGAGTGAGTCGTAGCTGTTGTTTATTTTTCGCTTTCGGCTAGAGTCTTTGCTGCTGAGCGACAAATACGGGCAGGGACTACTGGCGCCATCTGCAGAACGAGTTAACCGTTTTTAATGTGGTCAAAGTTATCACATTTTTTGTATTGCAAGTTTGTGCAATGAACAAATTTTAATTTAACATATCAACATTTGTTTTTCAACAAAAAAGCGAGCAAATTCAGTTTCTGATTTGAATAATTGTCACAGATAATGCGTTAGTATTCATAAGCAAACGGTGTTAACTTGTCCGACAGACGGCGCTAGTAGTCCCTGCCCGTATTTGTCGCTCAGAAGCAAAGACTCTACTTTCGGCTTTCGGCGTTTGCGCGAGCGCATCACAAGCGGACCACCTGTCTGTCGAAATGGCCGCCCCGCCAATCACATGTGATTTCGGCGACCAAAACATTCTCTGATCTCGGATCTCTTCGTGTTGGCGACTGAAGAACTTCATCAAGAGCTGCTGCTGCTGTTGATCATCCTCCGGCCAGTTAGTTAATCATGCTCCTGCTCCGAGGCCTGAGGCCTCTCTCCTCCGGCTCTCTCCACCGCCTGCTGCACACCTCTGCCTCGCTGCAGTCGCGGAACATCAAGCCGTGGCCGGTCGGCCTGGAGGGCCAGTGGCGGCGGGCGCGCGCCAAGAAGATCCTCAAGGTGGAGCTGCCCGACTTTGACCGCCTGCACGATGACACCCGACTCACCGCCGAGGAGTACACCTCGAAGCTGAAGGAGCGGGGCGTGGCGCCGCCGAAGCGCTACAAGGAGAAGCCCATTTCGGTGACGACAATGCAGGGCGTCCTCGATCCGTACGTGCCGCCCGAGGGTGACGGCAAGTTCTCGGTGCTGAGCAAGGCGGTAAGTGAGCTTTAGAACTTCCAAAAACATCTCCTCTCTAATTTCGATTTCTACTTCTTTTTCACTGCTCCACAGGGCGCCCAGCAGAAGGCGAAGCACCTGAAGCAGAAGGGCAGCTCGATGCTCGCCCTGCGGAAGATCAAGGCCTACGAGGACGACTTTGACGTGCCCACCTTCGCCGAGGACGCCCAGAAGATCTACATTCGCGCCCACGAGCTGCTGGCCGCCGGGCGCGAGCACCGCGTGATCGGTCGCGAGGAGGACGACCTCCTCCTCGAGTACGTCACCGAGTTCGCCTACCCGCTGATGACCTACCAGACGGAGCGGAAGACGATTCGCTGGACGTACATCGGCCAAAATGAGCGCCCCGAGGTGATTCAGATGCGCACGCAGAGCATGATCGACAAGGAGAACATGTTCGCGCAGATCACCGTCCGCCTGAACACGCGGCAGATCTTGGCCGTCTACGACCGCTTCGCCCACCTCATTCACGGCAGCGAGGCGGTGGTGAAGGACGTCCTGGAGTACGCCGTCTTCGAGAAGAACATCTCCGACTACAATGGCCGCTGGCGCCTCCACTCCAAGATCGTCCCCGAGTGGTCCGCCCCCAAGGAGGCCATCAGGCAGACGTTTGTTCGCGAGGAGGCACCGGCGCCGCCCACTGAAGAGGAGATCAAGTTCATCGAGCAGGGCATCGTCAGCAGTGAGAAGGGGGCGAAGAAGGAGGAGGGAGGAGGTGATGGAGATAGCACTGCGAGGCTGGCCACCAACTGAGGAGTTCGAAATATCTGTAAATAGACTTTAGGTTAGCTGATAAAAAGAATCTGTGGATCAGCTTTCGATTTTGGAAGATTTTGTTTTGAAACACAGGCACTGAGTGGAAATAGACTCTCAAGCTGTCACGTGCGCTTCGGAGAAGACGCAAAACAAATCTTTGCCGTTCTTTGATCTTTTATTGTCTCCTCTTTTGTTTGACGTTTGTCACTGCGTCTTAGTCTTCTTTCTCCTCTTCTCAAGTGAGGACAGCTTCAAAGTCTTTGTCAGTCTTTCAGTCAGCAACTTTTTGAACTACGAAGATGAGGCTGCTTCTCGGGCGACTGCTCCACCAGGCAAGTAGATTTCAGAGACGGTCTTCTTTACTACCACCTTCTCCGCTTTTGTCGCCGGCTTTGCGGCTGCCACTTCAACGATGTAAACATGGTGATAGTTCGGCGGATAAAGATGATCACCCTGAAAAGGCCACCAAGCTGGCCGAAGCGCGGAAGCTGCTGCCCAACCGCTACCAGGTCTTCGAGGACAAGGACACTGAGATCATCTTTGACGATTCGGTAGACCTGGACGTCATTCTCAATCAGAAGCAGAAGAAGCCGAAGAGGACGTTTTTAACAGAGTTGGACGATGATTCAAAGTTGGCCAACCGAAAAGCTTCCGGCCAACTTCGTGGCCAGCGCGGCGTCTTTGACATTGAAGAGCTGATCGCCCTGCTTCGCGAAGAGAACATGACTGACATTGCCACCATCAAGGTGCCTGAAGAGCTGAAGTACTGCGAGTACATGGTCCTCTGCACGGCCGCCTCGGCGAAGCACATCAGGGTTTGTCGATGCCTCTTGTTCTATTTCTATTTCTATTTTTACTGACTGATTTTTCCTATCACCCAGAGATTTGTCGAAACCCTAAACCAACTGTACAAGATCAAGAAGAGCCGCAAAGATCCGTTCCTCAACCTAAACGACGCCAGCAATGACTGGCGCCTGGTTGACCTGCAGAACATTGTTCTGAACGTCTTTCTCGCGGAGACGCGCGCCTACTACGACATTGAGACGCTGTGGACGGTCGGCGAGCAGTTTGACGACAAGGTCCAAAGACCGGAAGACGGAGGAGGAAGTAGTGGTGGTGGCAATGTCGTCGAGGACATTCTCCAGCGGCACATTAGTTTCCTGGAAAGCCAAGCTGCAGCGGCCAACAAAAATCTCACCGACTCTTCGAACTGAGCTTAAAAAAGAGTAGAAAGTCCTGTGTAGAGTAGATGACGCCAAATCGAACCCAAAGTGTTCAGTCCCTTCCTCAGCAAAATCATCCTCAGAGCTTCTCGCAATAAAACTCCGTCTGTTCTATTTCTTCAGGTGGTCCTCGGGACGGGAATGATGGGGATGGTTTTGATGATAATGATGGTGGACTGTTCTTCAGCTCTTCAACAACAAGATCAACAACCCAAGACACCACCGAACATTCTTCTTCTGATCGCCGACGACCTCGGCTACGGCGACCTGGGCGCCATGGGCAATCGCACCCTGCCGACGCCCAACATTGACCGGTTGGCGGCGGAGGGCGTCAGTCTGACCCATCACCTCACCGCCGCCTCGGTCTGCACGCCCTCCAGGGCCGCTTTTCTCACCGGGCGCCTTCCGGTTCGATATGGTAAAGTCCCACCAAAGTCCCAAAGTATCTTTGATCTGTGTGATCCCTCCCAAGACCTAACCAAACGTCCTCCGTCTCATGTCTGTGTTGTCTCTGTGCTCTACTAACCACCACAAACACCACCACTAACACACTTGAAAACTAACAACGTCCCAGATGATGATGATAATTAACTTCGAGCCTCATCACCACCACCAAAACACCTTCCTCAGGAATGACCTCCCCGGGCCGCAACCGAGTCCTCTTCTTCGTGGCCTCCTCCGGTGGACTTCCCCAAACTGAGACCACCTTTGCCCGGGTGCTTCAGCAGAAGGCCAACTACAGCACCGCCCTCTTTGGAAAGTGGCACCTTGGACTGGACTGTTCCACCGCTGGCGACGGCTGCCACCACCCCAACTCCCATGGTTTCGGGTACTTCTTTGGAACTCCCCTCACTAATCTCAAAGACTTTGGAACTGACGGAGAGAGTGTCATCACCGCCTACTACCCTCGCCTGTATCTGTTCCTCCTCACCACGGCCCTCTTTGGAGTGGGCGTCGGTTTGGTGGTGAGGAGAACGCTGCAGTGGAACGTCGCTTCAGTGATCTTGATTGGCCTCTTCATTTTGGGCCCTGGAGCGGTGCTGCTCTTTCAGAAGAACATTCGCACGCTCAATGCGGTGCTCTACCGAAACTCGGCGCTGATTGAGCAGCCGCTCAACTTGGAGGAGGGCTTTACCGGGCGACTGGTCGACGAGGTGGAGGGATTCATTCGAAGACATCAGAGGCTTCAAGAGGAGAGACCACAACCCTTTCTGGTGCAGGTCAACTTTCTCAAGGTCCATACGGGTAAGTGTTGGTTTCGGAGTTTTGATTTTGGTCTTTAATCTTTGACCATTTTTTTTTCAGCCCACTTTCCCTCGGCTCCCTTTGCCGGCCGCAGTCGGCACGGCCCCTACGGCGACTCGGTGCTGGAGTTGGACGCCGCCGTCGGTCGCCTCCTTCGTCTGCTCGCCGAGCTGAAGATTGACCAGCAGACACTGGTGTACTTTAGTAGCGACAATGGCGGTCACCTGGAGGAGGTCAACTCGAGAACTGGGCGGAGAGAGGGCGGCTCCAATGGACTGCTCAGAGGAGGGAAAGGACACGGGGCGATGGAGGGCGGCATAAGGGTGCCCGCCTTTCTTCGCTGGAGTTCGGTCCTGGAGCCTCGAGGGAAGATTCTTGATGTGCCCACCTCGCAGATGGACCTCTTCCCCACGCTCTTGGAGGTGGCGGGAGTTCAGCAGAAAGAAAAAGAAGGGGCTAATCTTGATGGAAAAAGTATTCTGAGCCTCCTGGTGGGAAACTCCACTGAGCGTAGAAGTCCTCACCAGTACCTCTTCCACTACTGCGGCACCTACCTCCACGGACTGCGCTGGATCGAGGACCGGGAGCACGTGTGGAAGGTCTACTTTTTCACGCCCAAGTACAAGGAGGAGGGAGGCGAGGAAAAATGTCCCTTCGTTTGCATGTGCTACGGTGAGGAGCATGTCATTGAACATCGGCCGCCCCTCGTCTACAACATCGCCGCCGATCTCTCTGAGCGGTCTTCAAAGGGAGCGCTGGCCCCCGGATCGGAGCAGTACCAGAGGGTGATCAGGCAGGTGGAGCGGGCTGTGGAGGAACATCGGAGGAGTTTAAGCTCGAGCAAGGAAGAGGAAGTTGTGGAGTTGCAGTTCAGCTTTCGGAACACCGTCTGGAAGCCCTGGCTGCAGCCGTGCTGTGGTGGACTACTCAAGGCTTGTCATTGTGGTGGGCAATAGCTTTAGTTTTAATCTCTCTTTTTTACTTTCTCTGTATTTTGAATAAAGAATATTCTAGCTTGAATTTTGTTCCAGAAGCCCATTTATTGTCGAAAGTTACCGTACTTTGGTGCAGGTTCGTCGTGTTCTTTTGCCAAGTTTGTCCGACAGACACTAGATGGCAGCAGGGGTTCCACAAAAGTTTATTTTCTTGGTTTTCTGAACACAAAAAAAATAAAATTCATGGACGATTTTTTTACGCCACTTACAAGATGGCGACGCTGGTGGCGTTCCTAGCGGCTAGCATCAGAAACTACCGACTTTTAATGATCAATTCTGTCTATTTTTAAAATGGGAGTTTCTCAGGCCTGGAACGTTGCAAAAAGCTTAAAATTGCTTTAAATTTAAGCTAAAGACTTGATGCACAATCTGTATGTAAAATAATTCAGTTTTAGCAAGTTTTTTATTTTTAAATCTAGTTTTTAAGTTTTCAGTGCTACTTTTACAACACTAAAACTTGTCAAAACCAATATATTTTACATACAAATTGTGCACCCAGTCTTTAGCTTTTATTTAAGGCAACTTTGAGCTCTCTGTGACGTTCCAAGCCCGAGAAACGCTTATTTAAAAAATATTCGAAATTGATCATTAAAAGTGGGTAGTTTCCGGTGTTGTCCGCTAAGAACGCCACCATCGTTGCCATCTTGTAAGTGGCGCCAAAAAATCGTCCATGAATTTTATTTTTCTCGTGTTCAGAAAACCAGAAAAATAAAGTTTATGGAACGCCTGCTGCCATCTAGTGTCTGTCGAATAAACTTGACGCAAAAAGTCGACCGACTTGCACCAAAGTACGGTATTTTAACCCGATTTTAAAACTCCAATTACCATGCAACAAATGTCTATATTTATGTTGAAAATTCATTAAAATTGGAATGCATAGGTGTTGACGAAAATCCATTTTTATTGACTCATTCTGGAAAGAGAGAGAGAGAGGAAGAAGGTTTAGTGAGCTGGCAAAGATCCGGCCAACTCCTGCCGCAGCCTCTGACTGGTGGCGGTCATCTCCGCCTGCGTCTGCAGCGGTATGCCAAACTTGCCGTCCACCTCCTTGTCGTGCGTCGCCAGCCGCCGCCAGATCTCGTCCACCTGGCCGCCAAAGTCGGTGCCCTTCCGCGGGACGATGTGCACGTGAAGGTGCTCCACCGACTGGCCCGCCTCGGCGCCGTCCTGGACGGCGATCGTCGAGGCGGCGGCCTGTTCCGCCCGCTCCACCGCCGTCTGCACCGCCTGCACCAGGCGAAAGAGGTCGGCCACCTCGTCGGCGGTCAGGTCGGCCATGCGCTTGGCCGTCGGCCGACGGGGACAGACGAGGACGTGGCCCGGCAGCACCGGTCGGTGGTTGACGAAGGCCACGGAGAGTGGTGTGCGGGCAAAGATCTGATACGGCTGGACGGTGGCCCTGGGGCCAAAGGCAAAGGATGACTGCAACTCCTCTTTCTCCTCTTCAGTAGTGGCCAGCTCAGCGGATGTGGGCGACTGGTAGCGCCCGCTGGCCGGCCGGATGTCCCCGTAGAGCGCCGGCCGGCGGTCCGTCCAGACGGGCAGACGGCGGCGGACGTCGGCGAGGTGCTCCAGGTCGACCTCGGCGGTGGCGTAGCCGGGCGTGTCCGCCTCGAGGTGCGCCAGAATGACGCCCCACGGGTCGATGATCAGCGAGTGGCCGTAGGAGCTGCGCTTCTCATTGTGCTTGCCCACCTGGCCGGCGGCTGAGGATGGGGGGGAAAGAAGAGGGCAAAGAGGATTACTCACTCAAGTTCAGCTGGAAAATAGAACAGGGTTCACACTTACCGACTACGTAGCACTGCGTTTCGATGGCCCGAGCGCGGAGCAGCGTCTCCCAGTGCGCCTTGCCCGTTGGCACGGTAAAGGAGGAGGGATACTGATGAAGTAGAAGGAGAGAAATAGAACATTAGTGTTCAAAAAGCAACTTCCTATCAAAACCAAATCGTACCGAGATAATATCTGCACCGGCTTTGGCTAGGGCGATGGCAAACTCTGCGAAACGCAGGTCGTAGCAGATGCCGAGGCCGAGGGCGCCGGCGGGCGTCGCCACGGGGCTGATTACCGCTCGTCCTGGTTGCGAGAACTGCGGGAAAATGTGATTAGAGATAACACCTTGATAACCTTGATAGTCTTACTTCGCTTTCCACAAGGCGAGTCCCCGGGATGTCCAAGTTGAAGAGGTGCACCTTTCGGTACACGGAGACGATCTCACCGCGGTCGTCCACCACAATGTGCGCATTGAAGAGCCGCTTATCGTCGGCACCGGCGGAAGCCTGATTCTTCTCGTGCAGTCCTCCTAACGAGAGCCAGATCTTGTTCGTCCTCGCCAGCTCCCGGTACCGGTTCACCGTGGGCCCGTCCACCGGTTCGCCGTTCTCCAGCGTCTGCGCCCGACTGGGGAAGATGGCGTCGAAGCACTCGGGCAGGAAGGCCATCCGGGCGCCATCGGCGGTGGCCGCCTCGATTAGCCGCTGAGCAGTGGCAAAGTTGGCTTCCTTCTCGGCGATGGAGTTCAGCTGAATGACGGCGATCTTCACGCGAGAGTTATCTCCTCCTGGTGGTACTGAAGAGCTGCTGCTGGCCATGGTTCGAATTGATGGTCCAAAAGAGAAATTGGTAGTGGTAAATGGTGGTGAAAGGCGGTGATGGTGATGAAGAAGGTGAGCTGGCGTGAAGCAGGTCGGCTTTCTTCTAGCTAAGATGAGTGCTGGCTTCAAAAATCTGAAGATGAACATAGCAACACCCGCCGTGTGCACCCAAACAACGAGTCAGTCTGTCTCAATGTCAACTGGCGCTGGTGATAATCAGCACAATGGGTGGTAGCTGTGCTAATAATCGGTGCTGCTGGAGAAGATGATGATGATGATGTCTTTCAGCAGAGACTTCGATGACATCGACCACAACAACAAAACACAACAACCTCTTCTGTGTACGACTCCAAGCACGCCGGCAGCGGCCACTGCGGCCAAACACTTTTGGATCACGTTTGTTTGTTTTCACTTTTAGGTAGTCCACTCCAAATCAAATCGATCGCCACAGAATGTCCAAGCAAGTTCTCAAGCATCTTCTCGATGACTTTGACAGCGGTGCTCTCGGTGGCAGCAGTAAGTGTTAAAGTGCCAAAGTTGAAGTAGATGATCACTAGCTTACAAACTCTTTCTTTGCCAGAACAATCAACTAGCAAAGGCAAAGAAAAGACCAACAAAAAGTCTGGTAAGTTATTTTCTGCTAGAGAAATCGCTAAATCACTGACCTTTCTTTATTCTTTTGAAATAGCAATCACCAAAAAGAAGAAGACGGCATCTACAAAGTCAAAGACCACCAAATTGAGTCAAATAGAACTGTATAAAGCACTGCGTGCATCAAGCTCTCGGCATGAGCCAAACCTGAAAAACATCAAGCGCAAGTTCTTCAAACACAATCCCGACCAGATCTCAGGCATTGGCGGCAGCAGCAACAACAGGAGAAACAACCAACAAAAGCCACCAGGCTCAGTTTTTAGTGATAGAGATTTTGAAAACTTTATGTCAAAATAATGTCAAGTTCTGAACAAGTGAAGAGGGCGTGTGTGTTTGTTTGTGTTTGTGTAGTGAAAACTCTTGCGAACAATCAAACAGAACAGTATCGATGTACTTCTGGGTGGTAGTAGTAGTGTCTTTGTTGCTGTGATGTAATTAATAGTAATCAGTGTAATGTTTATAATATAAAATCGCGATGCAAAACAACACTCCAACATAACTTTGGCTGACACGAGAGGAGACAGGTTGGAGGAGAGAATAAGAGTGAATAGGAGTGGACCCTTCGGGGAGGACGTGCAGAGATGATCCAAAATGATCCAAAATGCAAAGAACGTAGAACTAAAAGAGAAGATGAGAAGGAGGAGGAGGAGAAGGAGGTGGTGGTGGTGGAAGAGTAGGCGTCAGCGCTGGTGTCAAAGGCAGAGAATGAAGATCGATCGATCGATGAAGGAGAGGTGTGTGTGTGTGTGTGTAGTAGGTGTGTGTGGATGTATTCTGTACAGCAGTAAGAGGTGTGAAGAAGAAGGTAGTAGAGCAAGGTGATTAAGGAGGATCGGTTAATCAGTATAGAGAAAGTAAGGTGTGATTAGAGAGAGAGAGAGAGAGAGAGAGACGGTCTTGAATCATAAAGGATAAAATAGAAGAGATAGGTAGAGAGAGAGAGAGACGAGAATATAATGATCTGCAAAGGGGAGAGAAGAGGGAAGAAGGGGAAGATGCAGAAGATGATCAAGTGTGTGGGTGTGTGAATGAGGAAAAACAAAAGATTACAAAAGGTCATAGTAGTAGTAGTAGTAGTAGTAGTTGGAAGGTAGAGTGGAAGAACGAGTAAGAGCTAATGATGAAGAAGAAGAAGAAGTATATGATGATGGGGGTGATGGTGGACAGTGAGAGAGAAAAGCCTATGACAATAAAATAGTACCTACAACTCCTCCTCCTCCTCCTCCCCCAACTAGCGAGCACCAGCGCACGAGGAGCATCGTTCAGCAGCAGCAGCAACAGCAGAAACAGCTTCATAAATAGTTAAAAACAGCGCATTCTCCCCCTCCCTACAAATTCTGCCTCATCTGCTCGGTGGAATGGTAGTTGAAGATTCTCTCCGCCTCCTTCATGTCCACCTGCTGCTGCTTCGAGATGGCTTTGATGATAGCCTTTAAGTGAGGTGATAAAAGGTTAGAGGTTAGAAAATCGTAAAGCTGCCACACTGCGCCCCTCACTGAAAATGCCTCACCTCCGGAATGAAAACATTGAGCACGTAGGAGACGTAGTCGGGGATGGATTTGTCGGCATTCTCAAAGGTGTCCTTGTACAGCTTGGAGCAGTACTCGTAGAGGGCGTCCTGCAACTCCTCCTCGATGATCGGCCCAAAACCGACCGGCGGCAGGTACCGGTCCTCGGTCTGCAACGACTTCAGGTAGCCCTGCTGGTAGGTGCTCTCCACCGTGCCGCGAAACACCGCCCCCAGGTGGCCCTCCGCATTGCCGGACTGCACGAAGTAGACGATGCGGTTCTGGTGCTCCGCCGTGGTCAGGTTCAGCTGCGGCGTGGGCGGCGGCGGCTGCTGACCGGAGCCGCCCGCCTCGCCTTCTCCGCCCACCGCATCTGCCGCCCCTGCACCGCTCGTCGATGGCTGCGACGGATCACCACCGCCGCCCCCGGCAGCAGCAGCAGCGTTAGCACCAGCTCCATCGGTTACCTCTGCGGCAGTGGAAGGGGCGGAGGCCTTGACCACGTCCACCAGACAGAGACTGCGCATGTGCTTCTCCGCATTGGAGATGGCCTTCAGCAGCATTTCGTCGCTGTTGCTCTTGTTCAGGCGCTTCTTCGTCAGGCCCTCGTCGTAGAGCTTCGCCTCGGCCATCTTCACCTTGAAGCTACAGGGGGGAGGTATGGGAGAAGATATTAGATACAAGAAAACATATAAAACCCATACAAATCAGGACAACTCCGCACTCACCTGTTTCGCTTTCGCGGATAGTCAAAGAGGCTGACCTGGAGGCGGCGCTGCGCGGCGATGATCTGCTCAATGAGCGCCGGCCAGGGCCCCAGCTTCGTCTCCACCCAGACGACGTGCCGCTCGGTGAAGCCCTCAAAGGAGACCACCTGGTCGGCGGCCGCCTCCTCCTCGTCTTCCTCTTCCTCCTCCTCCTCCTCCTCCTCCTCGACGTCGCCCTCCATCAGATCATCAACATCGTCATCGTCGTCGGTCTTCGGCAGCGATGAGAGCAGTGCAGCAGCAGCAGCAGCAGCAGCAGCCGTCGACGTGGAAGGTCGTGAGTGGAAGCCGCCGCCGCGGCCGCCGTTGAGTTGAGAAGACGCCGCACCTTTACCTCCTCTTCCTCCTCCTCCTCCTCTCTTGCCCTTGTGCCCCACCACCAGCCTCTGCCTGGACCCGCTTCTGCAGCCCTCCTTCTGGTGAATGTTCAGGTTCTTCCAGCAGAGCACCTCCAGGTCGCACTTGGCGCACTTGAAGCAGGCCTCCGAGCGGGCGCCAAAGACCTCGGGCGGGCGAAGGGGCGCCGACTGGACGCGCGTGTGCACCATCATTCGGCCCACCTGGCGGTCGTTGAAGTGCTCCGCACTGCGCGTCTCCTTCCGTCCGGCGCCTCGACGATTCGCCGCCCCCGCCCCCTCCTCCTCCTGTTCCTCCACCGGCTCGCCCAAGTCGGCGGCGGAGGGCGTGGGCTTGGGTGCGATGCGGTAGTACTGGCTGGGCAGTATGATGCGGAAGGTCGACTCGCGAGGGTTCTTGAAGTAGCCTCGTCCTCCAGCCGAGGTCACACCCGAGGACGTGGAGGGAAGACCGAGCAAGGGTCCGCCGAGGCTGCCCGGCAGCTCCGCCAGGCCCATCGGCTCGTCAATATCTTCGGCGGCGGCGGCGGCGGCGGCGGCGGCTGCCGGTGGCGACTGAATCTTCTGCTGCTGCTGCTGCTCCTTCTTCTGGCGGTCCATCTCAAAGGAGACGCTCTTTCGGGAGTTCTTTGCGGCGAGGTTGTGGGAGTTGGAGGCAGAAGCGCCGGCGTCTGGGGCGCCACTGTTACTGCTGCCGCTGGCGCCTCGCTTTCGTCTGCCTGAGCTGAGAATGCCCTCCACTGCTGGCTTCGCCACCTCAGGTGCTGCTGCTGGTGGTGGTGGTGGTGCCTCGGCGACCGTCTTTGCTTGCTTGTTGTTGATGATGGTCGGCGCTGAGTTCGCAGTCGCAGCTGAAGGAGGCGTCGTGGGAGTGATTGAGGTGGGCGGCTGTCCGCCTCCTCTGCTGGGCGACTTCATTCCCGAGCCTGCTGCTCCTCCGCCTCGAGGTGAAGTAGCACCAGCCTTGCCCACCGCCGTTTGATTGACGCTGGCAGCGGTGGTGGACGTAGTGGACGCCGGTTTACCAGCGGTAACTGATGCTGTTGAGGGAGTCGTCATTGGAGCGGTTACAGTCTCTGAGTTCCTGCGAGTGCTACGAAGGCTGCTGGCGGGGGCTGTGGCCGCCGCCCCACTCGCTCGCTGTGGACTTTTCAGTAATTTGCTGTTGTTGTGGTTGGTGTTGGTGTTGGTAGTGGGCGTTGTGGACGTCGTGGCCTTTGTGGCCGCCGCCGCCGCAACAGCAGCCATCTCCTCCTCCTCCTCCTCCTCGTCACTGTCGGGCGCGTGAGAGACCTCAATGGTGGTGGTGAGGATCTTGGAGCCGGCGCCCTCCTCCGCCGAGTTGCCATTCCTCGACTCGGGCGTGATCCACAGCAGCGTGGAGGTGGAGTTGGGATAGAGCTTTTTGCTGTAGTTCTTCGTCGAGCTGGCCAGGTGATTGTTGGTGCGCACCGCAAAGAGGTCATTGTCGGCCGGCGTTGAGGTGGTCAGCGACGGCGGCACCGAGGAGCCACTGGTCTTCAGGTTGAAGCCCTTTCCACTGGCGGCGGCAGCGGGCGAGGGTCTCGCCTGGAGGGTGCTGCCGCCGCCCTTGACTGAAGTGCCAGCAGTCGGTCGAGCTGCCGCCAGCTGTTGAGATGATGATGCAGTGGTGGTGGTCGACTGTTTCGTCGAGTGTTCAGCCTTTGTCGGCGACTTTTGGAGTGACGCCGACGGTAATGGCTGCTGCTGCTGCTGCTGCTGTGGCTTCAGAGTAGTCGCCTTGGTCTGCTTCGTCGGACTGAGATCGACACGACGGCCCTCGATAAGGTTCTGTTGTCGCTGTTGTGGAGGAGGTGGTGGTGGTGGCTGACTGACGTCTGATGATGATGTGGTGGTGGTGGTGGTGGTAGCCGGAGCAGCAGCATTTTCCGCAGTAGCCTTTGGCTGACTGGCAGCCGCTGAAGTAGAAGCTGTGGTAGAATTTGGTAGGTGCTCAAGGAAGGCGGCGGCGGCGTTTCCAATGGTCATCTCAGCGTGGACGCCCGATGCTGCCGTCTGATGATCGTCGACAATGGCCGTCTGGGCGAGCTGGTGTGCCATTATGGTGGCGATGGCGACACTGCCGCCATCATCGTGGTGACCTTCCACGACACCATTGTTCTGCTCCTCTGCGACGACATTTCCTGCCTCCTCACCGACGGCCCCACCTGCCGCCCCCGAATCAGTTGATAACTGTTGTTGTTGTTGTTGTTGTTGAAGCAGCAGCTGCTGCTGCTGCTGTTCTGCGAGCTGAAGTTGATGATCAGTGCCCTGATCAGTGGAGAGGACCATACCGGGGGCGATGACGCCGTTCTCCTCGAGAAACTGCCGCTTAATAAGAAACTGATTGCCACAGGCGCCGGTGGTGATGAAGCCGTCATTCTCTTGGTTCCAGATGAAGTTGCTGTACGAGTTACTGCCAATCATAACGACGGTGTCGGGGGTGATCGCCGTTAGCGGGGCGACCACCTCTTGGGCTGCTGCAGCGGCAGTTGCCGCTGCGGCCGCAGCAGCTTCAGCCGCCTGTTCCTCTACGGTGGATGCCGCCGCCGGTGCCGACGCCGAGCTCTCAGTTTCCGGCAGCAGATCTGCCATTTCGAAAGTCTGCAGGAGCCTCGGAGATGCAGGGGAGATTAGAGATGGAAGGTAGAAGAAGGTTGAGGGAGAGAGATTGTTGTTGTTGGTAGTAGTGGTAGTAGTGGAGGGGTCAGCGGGTGATGACAAGAACGTGCTCACACTTCCTTCCTTCCTCACAGAGTACTGAAGTCCCGAAGGAGTCGGTGGTCACTGCTTTTAGGTGATGGTGGTGATGTTGGTGTTGGTGGTGGTGGTGGTTGCTGGCACACGCTCACACCGGGAATCCACCCAAAACAATAGCACAGAGTGCGGCACAAAACGCGGCGGAGAGCAAATGAGCAGCGGCGGCGGCGGCGGAGAGGGAGAGAGAAGCGTAGCGCAGAGAAAGCATCAGCAAAGAGAAAGCAGCGGCAAAATATGGCCGAGCGAGCGCGCTCGCGGCGGCGGCGGCGGCCCCACTTGCAACCGTCGCTGTCGAAATGGCGGTCGGCAACGACAGCAGCGCTGCGTTGGAGCTTACCTCCTGAGCTGCTGCTGCTCCTCCTCCTCCTCCTTCTACTGGCGCTATTGCACTGCTTCACAGTGAACACTTGGCACAATCATACAGAGAGGAAAGAACGAAGATTAAGTGGGGTAATTGTTTTGTTTGAAGAAAAGAAAATGTGTTGGCTGTTACAGTGTTGGGGTGGTGGTTGTGATGGAAAATGCTTTGGCCAGCCAAAAGTGATGGTCAAGAGGGGACCAGGAAGAGGGGGAAGAGTCCACCGAAAGAGAGAGAGAGAGAGAGAGAGCTATTCAGTGCGACTAGCCCTTGCCCTTGGTCTTGGACTTTGACTTGTTGCCCGACTTGGACTTCTTGTTCTTGCCGCCGCCGGCGTTCGAGTCGTCGTCGCCGCCGCACATGACCAGGCCAAAGGTGAGCAGGAAGGCGACGACAAAGAGGATCATCGCCCAGGCAGGTAGCCAGCCCAAGATCGTGAGCACGTCAGCCAGCATCTTCTTGGATCAAATCAAGCGGTGGAAGGAGAGAGGAGTGGGTTTTTGAGTTGCAATGAGAGCTTCTAGTTTTGTTCACCTTGACACTTCGGCTAAAAATGAGCCCAGGTAAGCAGCAGCATCTCATTTGGAAAGAGTGCAAAGTTCGAAAAGTTGGCGCCACACTCACTATCGAACTCGCCTCTGGAGTCACCATCGATAGTAGTCGCATTGAGAGTACAAAATCTGGTAAAGCTGCTGCTGCTTTTGTTTTGTTTGCCTATCATCGTCTTTCCTTCGAAGCTTCGTTGATGGGCAAGCTCTTTACCAGGAGTTATCATTGATTTGCTTACCCATTCTTGGAGACTACCCTTCTACTGCCACTGAAGATATCCAAAGAAGAGAAAGGCAGCGACCATCGATGTCCACAGAAGAGACTGCCGCGGAGAGGCGTGCTCGCCTGCGACGGATGAAGATACTGGCGGACTCGGAGAAGCGCCTCGGTCGAATCATCTACGGAGATAGTGGTGGCGGTGGCGGTGGCGGTGATACTGCCCCAGCCAACTCCTCCGCGGGCAGTAATGGCTCCAGTGAGACCAGCACGGCGACCTCCAGCACTTCCGGCGGTGCCATCACCACCACCACCACCAGTTCTTCCTCGAGCACCAGCAAAGACTGTGATAGCCAGGTGTGGTCGTCAGTCGAAGGCATCACCACCAACACCACCAACAGCAGCAGCAGCAGCAGCAGTAGTAGTGATAATAACCAGCAACACCTGCACCACCACCACCCCCAACACCAGTCACCCAACACTGATCCAAATGTCCATGAGGACATTTCCAGCGCTTCACTTCAACGGGAGATGGAGGCCTTCTTCCAGGTAAGTTCTTGGTTCTATTTTGCAGGCCATTTGCAAGCACATCACTAACTCCTCTGATTTTAGAAAATTGCTCAACAACAGATGCAACAACAGCCCAGCAATGTTCAGCAGCAGGTCCTGGCAGCAGCATCAGCAGCATCAGCAGCATCACTACCACAACCACAACAGCAGCAGCAGGGCGACGATGGAGGGGGCACCCTACCACGGAAGGTCTCCCTCATCTCCTCGCCCATCCACTACAAGACACTGCAGCGCCAGCAGGAGATGAACAACAATGCCGCTTCAATGCTGAGCCTGGCCGGGCAGAACTCGGTGGTGAACCGACTGCTGGTCAGCGCCTGGGGCGGCAGAGGGGGCCTCGGCGGCGGCGGCATCGGGGGCCTCGGTGGTGGTGGCAGCGGCGGCGGCGGCATCGGTGGAGCCGCCGGGAGCGGAAGGGGCGGCGGCGGCGACGATCTGCCACTCCTCCTCCTCCTGGTGGCCGCCGCCGCCTCTGCGCTGGGCGCCAACCTCCCGGCGGCCTTTCTCACATATCAGCTCGCCCGTACGGTGGCCAGTGGTCTGCTCATCGGTGGCTGGCGGTGGCCGTGGGCGTCCTCTACCTCCTCCTCCTCCTCCTCCGGCAGTGTCGCCGACCTCAGCCTAGGTCTGCTCCGGGAGCTGGTCACCTTCATCTTCTCGTATGTGATAGTGCAAGTCATCGCTAGGTGGTGGTCCCTTGCCTGATCCTGATCGATGACCACTTCCTCTATTCTTCCCTCTATCTTTCTCTCACTAACCCCTCCTCTTGTCAGCTTTCTTGTTTTGCTTTACCCTTCTCCTCTTCCTCCTCTCTTTTTCTTTCAGGTGTTTGTTACCCACTTTTAAACTTTGACTCGAATACTTTAAAAGCAGTCAAATCGACGGAAGACATTGGAAAGTGTTTTATTTATTTCTTTTCCGAAGAGAGATGAATGTTTTTGTATTGTATATCAGAATTAATCAGCGGTAGTACTAGAGTGAGGAGGAGAGAGAGGTGAAGAGGGTTCTAATCGTCCTGGAGGGCTGCGGCAGAAGATGAAAAAGTTGAAGGTTTGCTTTCCCCACAAAGAGTAATAATTGATGATGAGGGGCAGACGAAAGGACGAAAAGAGGAGGTGGTGCAATAAGTGTTCTTGCTGCTTTTTCTGTTGCTGTTTGTGGGAAGTGCAGGAAGTACTCTACTATTGGAAAGTACAGTACACCGCTTGGTGGAGCGCAAAGACTCTTTGCTAAGACTTATTCCATCTAAAGGAGGACGAAGAGAAGTGAGAGAGGATTAGACGATCAGTCGAGTATTGTGAGTAAGTGTTCTTGTTCGAGACGCACCTTGTTCGTGTTGTAGGCGTCCAGATCGGCGTCCAGCTCCTCGGCAGTCACTGCCTTCTTCGGTCCGCTTCTGGTGAAAGAGATGAAGAGATGAATGGAGAAGATGTTTTGGTTGAAGTTGTCGTCGAAGAGAAGTGAAGAGGAGCAAAGTGCGTTGAGGAACATTGTTGGTACAGAAAGTGGTGCGCAGGCATGCAAATGGAAATTGCAAACACAGACGCACACACACAGCGCTTTGTTGTGCTAGCAGTTAGCAGGCAAATTACCTTGGATTTCTCTGCGAGGCATTTCCTCCTCGAGGACCTCGAGCGCGGTTTCCGGCGCCACCGCGAGTGCCGCGGGTGGTCGTCTGCCGGCGAGTTTGTTGTTGTCCACCTCCTCCGCCCGACTGTCTTGCACGGGCGCGCGGGGCACTGGACGCCGCCGCGACCTGCTTCAGGGCTTTGCCAATGCGAGAGGCGATGGACGCCTTGGCCGATGCGGTGACCAGCGGGGTGATGCTCATGGGGCGGCCTACAGTGGAGTGGTGAGTGAAAAGAAGAAGGAGGGAGTACACGAACAGGGTTACAAGGAGGCTTGAGGAGAAGGAGAAGGAGGAGGTAGTGATGGCGGTGGTTGCGGTGGTAGTGGCTGTGCTTGTGGTCGTGCATAATAGATCGTTTCGAAATAGCTCGCGTAGTGTTTGTCATCATCGCCAATCATCTGCTGCTGCTGCTGCTGCCATCGCCACCATGACATCATCATCATCATCATCAGATCATTCAGTTCAGGGCGGTTCTGCATTGCTCATAGGGTCATGAGAATCAAGGAGAATCCGATTCATTGATCACCACTTTGAAGTGGCTGCAGAAATGGCTGTGTCACCGAAGAGCGGGCGCACATACACACTAGAGTGAGGCGCAATCTTTGGTCGCAGCATCATCCTCCTCATCATCATCATCATCTTAGGCTAGCGAGGTCATCATCAAAGTAGTCACCGCAACACGTAAAGGAAAAGACAAGACTGAAGAATGGAATGTTTACCGTCGAGTGGGACTCCGTTGTACTTCTTCTGAGCCCTGGCCGCGTCAGCCGCGCTGACGTAGACGACGTCGGCCTTTCCGAGAGACCGTCCCGAGGAGTCGTAGTGGACGGCGGCCTTCTTCAGAGTGCCAAACTCGCTGAACAGTTCACGAATGTCCTGGTCTGTTGAAGAAGGATAAAAAGGATGATGAGTAAGTTACATACTAAGTTCGCAACACAAAGCGTACCTGAAACGCCAAAATCGAGGTTGGAAATCATCAGCGAGGCGGACTTGATCTCACTGCCGATGAACTTGTCGTGCTGCCACTTGTCCAGGTTATTCAGTCGTGGGCTCTGGAAAAAGGCAGTGATTAGCACAGAAAGTTAGAAGGTAGCCGAAGCAAGGCAAGCACACCACTTACCGCTTTCTTGTTGGCGAGATTTGACACCCGGCGATTGCCCACGCCGCCTGAAGCCTTCATCTGTCGGCCGCCGGCGGCGACCTTCTTCACGGGGGAGGCGTTTCGATTTCCTCCTCGACCGCCAACAGCACGTCCTCCAGTGGCTCGTCCACCAGCAGCTCGTCCTCCACTCGAAGCTCGACCAGCTCGGGCGCCTCGGCTTCGAGGGGCTCCGCCGCGCCCGCCTCGCCGGCCGCCGGGAATGCGGTCGCGCTTGATGATGTCATCCAGAGACATGTCAATCTTTTCGGCCATTTTTGTCAGTGTGTGTGGGGGGGGGGGGTTGAGGAAATTGCTGAAGAAGAAGTAGTAGTCGAAGTGGGTGTGTGTGAGTGGCTGGTCGGAACTCCCTACAAAAGTGGGTGACGATGTTTTGGGGGAAGACAATGAAGCCGACAAAGAAAGGAGGACAATGAGCAGAAGCGGCGAGCTCTGTTTAGTGTTATTGGCTAGGACAGAAGTAGGAAGTGACGTGTCCTCGATGAAGATGCTGAAGCCGAAGAATCCAAAATAGAAGTGGGAGAAAGTACGCGCAAACAACACACACACAAAGAACAAGAGCGAGAGAACGACGAGCGTACGCTTTGCTTAGTGTTATCGGCGGCGGCTGCTTCTGCTTCGGCTGCGGCAAAAATTATGGCGGCAGTTGGCTCTCCTGAGACTGCGCGTGCTTTGGCGGCTGCTGCGGCGGCGGCGGCGGTGTGGACACCACTAGTGTTCGCCACTAGGGCGGAGGTAGCGCCACTGTCGTCGCTGTCGTCGGTGCATCATGTGTGTGTGTGTGCACTGCACAAGCAGCAGCAGCAGACCACCTCCAGACGGAAAGAAAGGCTGCTGAAAGAAGAGAGAAAGGAGAGAGGCGGAGGAGAAGTAGTAATCTCCGAACGAATGAATGACCCGACCACGAGGATCGTCCCCCCTGTCCCAAGAGGCACACCTTCACCTTCACCGCTTCCCCAGATCTTGTCACCCTCCTCCTCCAGATCATCATCGTTTTTATTGCCGAATTTTTTGAGAACTTTTCTGTAGATAAACACACTCTTAGGAATTTGGGTATTTCCATAGTTCCACCTGGTTCACCTTGCAGAGCATGGACGCCCTGAAGAGCTTCACCTACTCGAGCGGCGGCTCCTCCTCCTCGGCCGCCTACCAGGCGAACTGGGTCGACATCACCGAGGAGTTCAGAGACGCTTCCAAAGGTGAGCAAACTGAAAACATTGAACTGAAACATCATGATGGTAACATCATTCGTTTTCCCCCTCCCAAACAGAACTGAAACTGGGCGAGCTGGTGCACGACGAGCTCTTCGGCCTCTACGACGCCATGGCCGCCATCGAGCTGATGGACCCGAAGATGGACGCCGGCATGCTGTGCAATAAGAGCAAGAAGGTGCTGCCCTTCGAGGAGCTGGTCGCCCGGGGCCGCCTGAAGGTGGACGGCTTCACGCCGGCGGAGCTGATCGGCATCCTCGACGAGACCTTCAGCTGCCTGGTGACCTGGCTGGACGGCCACTCGCTGGCGCAGACCGTCTTTACCAACCTCTACCTGCACAACCCGGCGCTGGTGGCCGACCGCTCGCTGCGGGCCTTCGCCCTGGTCACCCTGAAGCTGGTGGAGGCGATCAAGGAGTTCGTCCACCAGGCGGCCGTCTACGAGGACGAGGACTTCCAGCCGAAGACGTACAACTTCAGCCTGGCGGGCGGCGTCACCGTCCCCAAGGTCCTGACGGCGATCAAGGCCGCCGAGGAGGAGCTGGCCAGGCGGCTGAAGAAGGAGGACGACGGCGAGGAGGACAACAAGGAGCAGCAGGCGCTGCTCGTTCGCCTCAGCTTTACGCGGCACTTCTTCCTCTTCATGAACTGCTTTCGAAAGCAGGTGGGCGGAGGAAGAGACAGAGAGTCGAATCAGCAGCAGCCAAATCATCACCATCATCATCACAATTCCTCTTCACCCACACAATCTTCCCCTCAAAGTCTGAAGGACTTTCTCGCCACCGCCCGCCAGCACTTGGCCACCTGCGAGACGCTGCTCAAGCAGTGGGCGCACACCACTGAGCTGGGCGTGCAGCCTTCAACCACAACTGCCACTGAAGAGCCAAAGACCACTGAGGAGCAAAACAACAACAACAACAACAACAACAGCAACAGCTCCTCCACCACCACCGACTACCCGACCATCCTCGGCTTTGAGCCGCTGATCAACCAACGCCTCCTGCCGCCCTCCTTTCCCCGGTACACGCAGATTCGCGGACGGGCAGAGACGGTCGCCTACCTGGGCGGTTTCCTCAGCCGACTGCGGAGACTGCTGACGATTGCCGATGGAGGAGGAGGAGGAGAACAAGGAATTGGAAGTGGGCGTAAAGGCAACGCTCAAGTTCACTTCTCCGGGGCCCGCCTCACCGCCCAGCTGCGCTTCCTCGATGACTTCAGCAAGCTGACGCCCAGCTGCGTCGTCTCGCGGTCCATGCTGCAGCTCTTCTTTCTCGCCTACCCTTCCTCCTCCTCTTCCTCCTCCTCCTCCGCCTCCGCCTCCTGCAGCTTTAGCCCCATCACCTCCGGCCCACTCCTCCTCGGCCTGCTGCCCCTGGTGACGGCGATCAAGGAGAGCTGCCGGGCCTTTATCCGCCCGCCGGTGCTCTGCTGCCGCCTACCATCTCCCGAAGAAGAGCAGCAGCAGCAGCAGCAGGAGCAGGAGCCGCTGGAGCTGCCCGGCGTGGACGCGCAGACGCGCGAGATCGTCGAGGGCTTCTTCGCCCGGGCCCTCATTCCCTTCAAGAGCGTCCTGCAGACGTACGGGAACAACCGCGCCCGCCAGCGGGAGAAACTGGCCCTCGTCCTCAAGGACTTTGGCACGCTGATCGAGGAGTCGGTGACGCTGGACCGGTACCTGGGCGTCCGCCTGCAGCACCCGGGGCCCTTTGTCTTCCTCCAGTACTGGGTCTTCTACCACAAGCTGACGCTCATGTCGCAGTACCTGCTGAGCGGCTTTGAGCTGGAGCTCTACTCCCGCCACGAGTACGCCTACATCTTCCACGAGCTGGAGAAGATCTGGAACAATGTGGCGATGTTGCTGTCGCAGGCGGAGCAGATCAGCCTCCAGTCGGAGGCCTTTACCAGTGAGTGGGGGCTGTGTTCGATTTTAAAACTTAAAAAACTAAAACTTTTCTCCTGAATAGAAAACGCCGCTTTAAACGCCTCCTCATCAACAGGCAACAACAGCAGCAGCAAAGCCAATCGCAAGAACAAGTCCTCAAAGAACAGCTCAAGACATCATCACCAGCAGAACCAGCAACCCACTTCGCCCGAGGTGGTTCACGGCCGTGAGATCCTCTACTACAAGGGCATCAGCCACCTGGCCGCCGCCTACCACCACCTCTGCGTGGCCTTCACCCTCGACGGGCGGATCAGCCGACCGACGGCGGGGCTCAACACCGAGCGCATTCGCTACCAGCACCGCTTTGAGCCGGTGGTGCAGTTTGAGGGCGCCGGTGGCCTGCTCTCCTATGACCGCTACCTCGACCGCCTGAGGGAGGTGAAGGAGGGCGTGGAGGAGGTGGCGGACAAGGACGAGCTGGAGGGGCTGGCCAAGGTGACCGCCCGCCTCTACCTCCAGGCCACCGATCAGCTGCTGAAGGCGAGGACGCACTTTGAGGCGCTGGTCAGCAGGGATGTGGGCGGTGGTGGTGGTGATGGAGTTCTGTTGGAGGAGGTAAGTTGTAGGCTGGTGGAAAGGTTTTAGAAGGTAACTTTTTATTTCGATTTTCAGGTTCAGTCGTGCATCAAGGTCGCCAAGACGAACACCGTCGTCATCAACCTCCTCCGCTCTGGACACAATACTCGGGTATGGTCTTGATGGTCTGGTGATTTAGTGTGAGCTGACGCTAACCTGTTGATTTTCTTTTCGTTTTGTTCACCCCACCCAGGCCAAACCCGAGTTTGCCTTCACCGAGAGCTCCCACTTTCCGATCATCAAGTTCAGCAAAAGTTGAGCTTTGATTCGCCTGATTTTTTGCCTTGTACACACTTGCCCTCACTTTTACAACAGCACTCTGATGCTCCAACCACAACCACACAAAACGCACGCTTTGAGCGCGCGCGCGCAACCTCTGTGATATCGAAGAAGAAGAAAAAGTGAATTCTCTAATAAAGAGCTGAACCCTTTTTCAACCTATTGAGAGTTCATCAGCAAAGTTACTCATTCTGCCCAGTTTGAAAGACAATTGCGCTAGAATAGAAGAAGAATCGAGACCAAAGTCTAATAACGAGTGAGTGAGTAGTGAGTGAGTTAGAGTTGGCCAAGAGAGAAAGAGGCTCACGTGACGGCGACGACCACGACGGTGATGCACACTTCATCAGCATCAGCAGCGGCGACCACTAGCTTCGATGGCATTGAACTTTTCTTTCTCTTTCTCTCCTGCTTAGCACTCACACCACTCTCACTTCTACCTCTCTCTGGTCAGACTGCCTGCCTGACTGTTGGTCGGTCGTTTGGCGGGGTTGTCCTTAGCACACACACACACACAGGCCAAAGGAGAAAGAGACCCTGGCCAAAAACTAGTTCTCTCTCTCTCTCCTCGACGTTGTCATTGCGTTGGCCAGCCAGCCATCCAGGCACACTGAAGCTCGGTGGTGACCGTCTTCTCCTTCTCTGCCTCTTAGTTCGCTGTCCTGTCCTGTCCGTCAGTGTTGTCTTCAGTCACTCTCTCCTCTCCTCTCTCACCCTCGTCCAGGCGCAGTGACTTCACGTCGATCAGAACAAATCCACCTCGCAGCCTCCTTCACAAGCAAATAAACACACACGAACACTGCCGCGCTCGTGCACACACACACACACTGATATTGTCCAATTGTCGCCGCAATACTTGCAAGCACTTACCTCTTTCTTTTTGTTGCTGTCACCCTCGTCGTCGTCGTCGCTGTCGCATCAAGTGGCTGCTGCTACCACTGTTGCGCTTGCACAGCCATTGTGATTGCAGCTCAGAGAGAAGACAGCTCTCCTTTAGTCATCACCAGCAGTAGCACCATTCAGGATTCAGTCAGACAAACTCTTTGAGAAGCTCTTTTCCTCTTATCTCACTTCAAGATCCCGCCTGTTTGTTTGTTTGTTTTCTTGCAGAAGATTCTTTTGTCTTTAGTCACAGTGTGTACTGTTATCGTTCACCAGTATCTCTCACCAGTTGATTAAGAAGAAGAAGAATGCCCACCGCCGTCTACTACTCGGAGACGGAGGACACGGAGCTGTACACGAACCTCCTCTTCACCGAGCTCGTCCACGAGCGCCTGGTGGAGCAGGAGGGCGAGGAGGCGGTGGAGAGTGATCCCAACTTGGGATTTCTGTAAGTGATGCCAACTGTTCATGGGAAGGAAGCTTTCCTCATCCCCTAATCCTTCTTCTTTCCTCCTCTTCAGCCACCTGCCCAACTTCACGCAGAACAATGCGCCGCTGATGAAGCAGCTCGGCCGCGACCTGCGCCTGATTGCCGACGAGTTTGAGCGCAGCCCGGAGCGCCGGCGCGTGCTCGCCCGCGCCGAGGCCGTCCACCTGGAGGACATCAGCTACGACGAGTTTGGCGCCTTCCTCGAGGAGCTCTTCACCGGCGACGGCGGCTTCAGCCGCGAGCAGGTCGTCGTGATGCTCTTCTTCTGCAGCGACATGGTGGTGAAGGCGTACCACAATCCGCTGGCCAACTTCAAGCGCCTCTTCAGCTGGTTCCTCGAGTTCATCATGCGCAAGGTGTGCAGCTGGGTGAAGGACCACGGCGGCTGGGTGAGTGGATCTATTTTGAAGTCTTTGATGTGTGTGTGTTTCGATTTCTAATCTTTTCTCCTTTTTGAGTAACACAGGGAGTCGTCCTCGGCCAGCACGTGCCCGCCTTCAGCAAGACCATCTTCTACCTGACGGGAACGGTCGTCCTCACCATCCTGCTGCTCAAGAAGATTCTGTAGATGTTTCAGCTGCTACAGTTCAGTGCCTTTGCTGTTGTTGTTTGTTGGGGTTGTTGTTCCTGCCAAGCAGAGCCAAACGTTTGCCAAACCCTTTTACCCCCACCACCAAACCAGTACAACTTCTGCTGTTGCTGCTGCTGCTGCTCAACAACTTCCCCAAACTCTCGCCATGCCGTCTGGTGTTCTCTTTTTGGCCCTTTTACAGTCTAATCATTTTATATCAATTGCCCCTACGCACACACCTATGTTTTACTCTTTTAATCCCTTTCTCTATCCCTTCTTTATCATATCGACCAAAGTATTCTCTTTTATCCACTCTGTCTCTCATGTGAGCGTGTAGGTAGGCGCTGATTCTCTACCTCAGCACCACCACCGCCGCCACCACCTTCTCATTTATACTCTTTCTCAATCTCAATAAATACAGGACTGATATTTTATACTATTTCTAGATCAATGATCTGTAGAGATGTGAGAAGATGGAGGCGATGCGGAAGAAAGTGATCGAGTCAGTGAAAGAAAGGATTGACCAGATTCAAAAGGAGCACAGAGTGCGCCACACAGCGTCGCCGTTTGAAAACACTGGCCAATCTTTTTGTGTTCATTTTCTTGACGGCTTTTGTGCGTTGTGTGCGTTGTGATGCCTCGTGGTGGCTGCTTCGAGTCCGAGCCGGTGTCTTTGTAGTTCCATTTGATAGATCACCTCCAAAACTTCTTCTTCAGCAACTCCTTTTGCTTATCACCACCACCACTATGGACATCCTCAGCCTGAGCAATGTGTCAATGTCCTCGCTGAAGCAGACACCGCTCACCTGCAACGGCCACACGAGACCCATTGTGCATCTGCACTTTAGTGAGCAGACCAAGTCCGGCTACTACCTCGTCTCGGCGTCCAAAGGTAAGTGGGGCAGAAGACCACCCACTTTGGTAGGTGAGATGCTGACCGATGTTTTTGTGCTTGTTCTTTTTGTGTTAGATGGCAAACCGCAGATCAGACAGGGCGACACGGGCGACTGGCTGGGCACATTTGAGGGACACAAAGGTAGGCAGTTTTTTGTGGTTGAGTCTATTTGATGAGGAACTTCTTCTAATTCTCATTCTCTTTTTTCCCAGGCGCCGTCTGGGGCGTCGTTCTCAACAGCGACGGAACTCGGGCGGCCACCGGTTCGGCCGATTTCACCGCCAAGGTAAGTCGTTAAAAAAAGTTTGAGAGTTCTCACAAATCTCTTAAATCTATTCCATTTTCATCATCATCGTTTTTTGCAGATTTGGAACGCCGTCACCGGCGACGAGCTGCACTCCCTGCCGCACAAGCACATCGTCAAGAGCGTCGACTTCAGCACCGACGACCGCCTCCTGCTGACGGCCAGCAATGAGAAGATCATTCGCATCTACGACCTGAACAACGTCAACTCAGGTACTAACTGTTTTGGGAGGTGTTCTAAAAGACAGACAAGTACCAAAAGTCTCTTTCCTTTCCAGAGCCTCAGATGATGACCGGCCACACCGACAACATCCGCCACGTCGTCTTCAGCAGCGTGGACAGCGGTCAGCAGTGCGTGAGCGCCTGCGACGACAAGACGGTCCGCTTCTGGGACCGCCGCTCCCAAGGGGAGGTCTTCAAGCTGACCTTCGACGAGGTGCCGACCAGCATCGAGGTGACCCGCGACAAGTCGATCCTCTCCATCTGCTACGGCTCGCAGGTGCAGTTCTTCAGTCTGCAGTCGATGACGGCGCTGGCCGAGTGGCGCCTCCCCACGCCCGTCTACAGCTGCTCGCTCCATCCGCAGAAGAACGTCTTCGTCTGCGGCGGCGACGACTTTCTCCTCTACAAGTACGACTACCAAACGGGGGAGCAACTCGGTAAGAAGAGAGAGAGGATTTGTTTGGCAATGTTTACCACTTTACTAATGTTTGACTAATTCTCCTCCTTCTCCTCCTCCTCCTCCTAAATCACAGAATCCTTCAAGGGCCACTTTGGCGCCGTCCACTGCGTCCGCTTCTCGCCGGACGGCGAACTGTACGCCAGCGGCAGCGAGGACGGCACACTTCGCCTCTGGCAGAACACCGTCGGCAAGACGTACGGCCTGTGGAAGTACGTCAGCAACGGCAACGGAGGCGGCAACGGAGGCGGCGGCGATGAGGGCGGAGAGGGCGGCGGCCCAGTGGCAAATGATAGCAACAACAAGGTTTAGTAAAGCGGCGGCGGCGGTGTGATCCATTTGGTCCCTTCATCACACCACAACACTACTCTTCTTTACTGCTGGCCACCGTTTTCAGCACTGTGAAAGGCACGCTTGATCGACTGCAAGGTGGACTTCTGTGTTAAAAGTAAACGAGGAGGAGATGGGAAGAAAGAGAAAAAGGAACGTTACTTCAGTAAAAGTTGACCTTCTGTACAATAGTAGCTCACAAATCGACTTACCATCCTCCTCTCCAGCGGCGGCCACTCCCTACCACCAGCGACGGCCGCCACCCTCCCCTGATTCCTCGTCACCCAGCCCCAGAGCTGGTTGACGGCGTGGCTGTTCTGGTGGGCATTTCCGGTGGCCAGCACCACCGAGATGAGCTCGAGGGCGTTGGAGAACTGCCGCCGAAGTTGCTCACCCCCACCACCACCGGTACTACCTTCTTTCTGCTGCTGCTTAAAGGCCTCCATCAGCTCGGCAAAGACGAGGTCCGCGTAGACGGTGGCCTCGGTGATGAAGGCCGTCTCCTGGGCGTAGAGGGCGTCATTCGAGTCGACGCGCCTCACGTGGTACGGGTACTCCTCCCGGGTGGCCGTCACCAGGAAGCGCAGCAGACTGGCCCAGATGGCGAACTTGGCATTGGAGCCGTGGCCGCCACCGTACTCAAACGGGTACTCCTTGAGGACGTTGTAGAGGCCCTTGAAGAGGTACAGCGGCCCCAGCTCGGGATTGTCCTGGAAAGGAAGAAGAGGCAGAATTTGATTATGGTCACTCTTAACTACTTAGATCACACTACCAGCACTCACCGGAACGACCAACAGCGTGGACAGCATCACGCCCACGTAGCTGACCAGAAAGTCGTCATTGGAGAGGGGCGCGACATCGCCTCCCGAGGTGGTGGGCGGCAGCTGTCTCAGCAGCGTAATGGCCGCCTTCAGAAAGGCGTCCGTCTGCGGCAGCGCCCCATTGACCAGCGCCACCTGAGCGGCGGTCAGGTACAGCCAGAGCCGAGTGGGCGCCTCCTCGATCGACGGCACGGTGATGTAGGCGTAGGCGATGCAGCCGTTCACAAAGGCCGCCGTCCGCTTGGTGTGATGCCCGCCCACAATGGCGTGCGTCTCCATGGCCAGCCGGGCGACTGCCTGCACCAGCCAGGCGAGCACCGCGTCGAGGTGGCCGGCGAAGCTGGCCCTCGCCTCCACCAGAAAGGCCAGCTGCGCCTCAAAGTCACGGCCGTAGGAGACGCGGCGGAGGAAGCCGATGATGAGGGCGGCCATCTGCCGCTTGTCGTCCTCCAGCGTCAGCGCGGTGATGGAGTCGTGCATGCTCTTGCAGAGAAAGGACAGCGAGTTGAGGATGACCGGGTCGGCGGTGGTGGCGGCGGCCGAGGTGGCCAGGTCACTGTCAGCTGACTCCTCTTCTCCTAGGTCTTCGGAATCCTCATCAGAAGCATGTGAAAAAGGCTTTGGACTGCTGCTGCTGCTGAAGCTGCGAATGAAGGCCTCCACGAGGAGCTTGCAGGCGTCGACGCGCAGCTGTTCGCCGTCGTTGACAGTTTCGCTAGTTTTTCCACTACCAGCACTGGCACTGGCACCTCCATGCAGCAGATCGAGGTACGCCATGAGATTGGACATGCTGAAGAAGGCACTGTAGTGGAAGCGCTCCGCTCCGTGGCGGACCACCTTCGCCAGGACGGAGAAGAGGGCGGCGGCGCTGGGCGGCGAAGAGGAGTTTGAGGATGATTCGCTGCCACCGGAAAATGCGGCCACCACATCGCCCAGCAGCTCGTTGACCTCCGCCAGGCCGTACCGCCCGGCGACAATCTCCGCCCAGGTGTCCAGCACTGAGAGGTACTCCGCCGGCCAGCGGCTGCCTCTGCCACCGGCGGCGGTCTTCAGCTTTCGGGTGATGCGCCAGACGTCGGCGAGCACCTGGCGGCGCTCCTCCGCCGTGGCGCCCAGCCCCTCAGTAGCAGCAGCAGAAGCTGAGGAGGAGGAGGCTAGGGCGACCTTGAGCGCCTCCCCCAGGGCCTTCACCAGCAGGTGCTGCGGGTAGACGGCGGTGGCGGCAGTGGCCCCGTGGCCCTCATCCGCCACGAAGCAGTCCTTGTCGACGTGCTTGATGAAGTCGAGGAAGGGACGCAGGTGGGCGAGAATGAAGGCGGGCGGGTAGGCGGTGAGCAGCGAGTTGAGCAGCAGGGATGAACAGGAGGAGGAGGAGGAGGAGTTAGAGTTGAGTCCCCTGAAGACGTCCACCACCTCCTCCAGTAGCCGGCCGTCGGCCTTGTAGAGCGCACAGGCGAGCATCCAGTCGAGGGCGGGCGTGAAGAGCGTGTAGTAGTGGCGGTAGTCGACCTTCTGTCCGTTGAGCGTCTGCTGCACGGGGACGCTGAGCAGCTGGTTAGCACCACCGCCCCCACTGACGACGCCCACCGAGCGGAAGGTGTCGTAGAGGAGGCCGGTGAAGACGGCCTTCGCCCGGGGCGCCAGCTCCACGGCCACCCGGGCGAGGTAGACGCGACAGTAGGTGGCCACCAGGGGGTCGCCGATGCCGCGCACCATGCGCGACAGGCGACTGAAGACGGCCTCGTACTGGGCGGCCAGCAGTTCCGAGGTTGACCTTGAACCACCGAAGCCGCCGCTATCTTCGTTCACCACCAGAAAAGAGTACACCCTGAGGATGGCCGCCTCGATGTAGAAGCGCGGCAGCAGCTCGCGGATGGAGCTAATCTTGAAGAACCAGTTTCGACAGGTCTCCTGCACCTCCTCGCGATTGCTACCACCACCACCACCGTCCGTCTCGTTGGCCTTGTTCAGCAGCCGGCGGTAGACGAGGCCGCCAAAGGTGTCCAGTATGTCGCTGATCAGCGCCCACTTGCTCGGGTAGTACGGCAGGACGGCGGTGCTGCTCAGCTGCTTGGCGCACTGGATGGCCATCTTCAGCGCCTTCACCTTCTGGTCGGCCTCCCAGGCGTCCACCAGGCCGGCCTTCAGCTCCTCCAGGCGCTTCACAAACTCGGGCTGACTGAGATTGCCCATCTCGGTGACGGCGGCGCCGTCCTCGAAGAGGTTCCCGGCGCCGGTCGCCCCTCCGCCGCCGCCGCCGCTGGCCGTCATTGCTCCCACCGCCGAGCCGTCGTCCAGCTCCTCCAGGCGGTCGCGCACCTTCTGGGAGATGCTCGAAGAGGCGGAAAAGGACTTTGGGATGGTCGTGGAGGAGGAGAAGGTAGAGGCAGAGGAGGAGGAGGAGGCATTTGAGAGGTAGGACGATCTGATGGAGAGCGACTTCTCGGCGGTGTTGAACTTGTTCAGTATTCGACTGCGGTAGACGGGCCACCCGGTGAAGTCGTCCTCGATGAAGGTGGCCGTTCGGCCGCTTTTAGGCAGAAAGGAAGTGTCATCAACACCGGCTGCATTTGCAGAGGAGGATGAAAATTTGGAAGACTTGGCCTCGGCAAAAGCAGCCGCTTCGGCGGCTGACGACGACGAAGACGCCGCCGCCGAGAGGGCCGCCGACAGCGGATCGAGACCGTCAAAGGCGGTGACCACTATAGTCTGCTTCTTCTTCTGCTGCTTTTTTACCACCTCGGGCACCTTCTTCAGCTCGGTGGGCTTCAACTTTTTCAACTTCAGATCATAATCATGATCTTGAGGAAAAGCGGGCTTAAAACCGCCCAGCGGATGGCTTTCAGTGGGAGCCAGCGTACAGTGCCGAGCAGTGCCATCTCTTTTGCGGCCACCGTCTGACCTTCTGTACATCCTAGGGAAAAGAAAGTACATCAGCCCTATTATCACCTTTGATCACCGTAAAACCACTTACCAATCCATGGTAAATATATAAAAAAAGTAGAAAGTAGAAAAAATAAAAACACCTTCAGCTGCAGCACACACACACACACTTTGACAGCAACAACAAACACAGAAGAAACGCCAAGTCCGGCTCGCAAACACCGTGACAATCACCAGGCTTATCACTACCCAATTTCCACCGATATTTTTAGTTTTGGTAATTTATTGCTGTAATTTTTTATCATTATTATGTTACTCTTTTTTACAATTTTTTCGTTTTGTTTTTCGTTTCAATAGTTCATGTGTGTGTGTTGATGATAGCGTAGTGTAGTAATATAAATACAGGTCGATCACAACAGGTAAAAGGGAGATGAGAAAAGGAGAAAAAAGAGAACATGCCGTGGTAGAACAAAGAGAAGTAGAAATAGAGATAGTGAAAGAGAGAGTAAAACAGTGCGTCATTTTGCAATGGTGGATAAAGGATTGTTGACAGGAAGAGAAAGGGGCACTAGGTTGCAATCATAACAGCAAAAAGAAAGGAAAAAGATAGAGAGAGAGAGAGCAAGGTGAGAAAATTCAGTTGGTGGTCAGTGATGTAAAGTGTGTGAGTGAGGCTAAAGAGAAAAAAGAGGGAGTTACACAGACGATAACAAAACAACTCGACTGTGTGTGTGTGTGTGGGAGGGTGTGTCTGGCCGGAGAAGACAGAGAGGAGATGAAAAAGTGTCAAGAGAGATTAGAAAAGAGGTGATGATATTGAAAAGTGTATGAGTTGGTGGTGGTGGTGTGTGAGTGTGTTTGTGTACAGAAAAGCAACAGCAAAATGGAAAAGTGTTCTGTGTTATGATGATTATTATAAAAAAAAGAAGGAGTAGTAAGAGGAGGAGGAGAAAAAGCACTAGAGACTTAGACTAGTCGGTGAAGGTGATCCTGTTCAGATGATTTCTTAAGCTAGTGAGGAGGAAGATGGGAGGGTGGTGGTGGTGGTGGTGGGGTGGGATGGGAAAGTGCTATTTGTTCAATTGCTGTACCCTATTGTGTGGTAGGCTTGTTGACCAGTTTTGTCGTTGTTGTTGTTGCTGAGGTTCAGGGAAGAAAGTTGTCATCAAATTATTACACCTATTGTTCGTTTGTGTGTCGGTAGGTAGGTAGGTAGGTTTGCTTTTGTACTAAGGGTTGCGGTTGTGGTGGTTGGTTGTGGCAGAGAGAAGCAAAGAGAAAGCAAAGGGGATGAAGTAGAGAGAGATGATAAGGTTGAAGACAAAGGTTGAATTGTGAGAGCAAGAGAGGGTAGAGGAGTAAGCATTGGTAGGCAAGGCACATCGATAGATTCAGGTCGGTTCGGGAGGGTGGTGGTGGTGGTGATGGTAGTGCTTGATGCAAAAGTGGTGTTGCTTGGTGGTGGTGATGACGATGAAGCAGTAGTAGTAACTGTGATTGAAGAAGTAGATCAATGGATTGAAGCGGTAGGTCGCGAGTTTGATGAGAGTGAGAGAAAGAGAGAGAGGGTTAACTTGGACGGAACGTTCCGTTTGCTGTGGGTTGTGGGTGATTGTGGCAGAAAAAAGGAGGAGAAAAATGCACAAAAGAACAACAGGTTTCGTGATCATCACTGGCCAACAGTTCCGCCATTCTCCGCAGTGTCCGGACTGGTCGATTCGGTATCATCATCGGCAGCAGCTGAAGAGTTCCTCAAGTGCGCACTGAAGCCCTTGGTGCCGTCGGGCGCCCGAGGCTGTCGAATGACCACCACCTTCGGCCCCGACTCGGCCTTGTCCTTCGCCATCTGCAGGTTCTTGAAGCGGGGCACGGAGACGGCGCCATCGCCGTCAGGCCCAGGGCCAGCAGAACCGCCGCCGCCGCCGCCAGCAGCCGAGCCGTCGCCGGGCGCCGACTCCAACTTGACAATGTCAATGGCGTAGCACTTGTCCGACTTTTTGTTGTCCACCAGGTAGAAGTCGACCAGGTCGCCCACCTTGAGGCGCGGCGAGCCGACCACCTCGCCGCGGTTAAAGTACACCTTGCGGCTCTCATTCTCAATGTCCGCCTTCACGAAGCCGTACATGCGGCTCATCACGTAGATGGAGCCCTGAGAGGGAGGTGAAAAAGAAGAAGAAGAAGGTTAGAATAAAGCAAATGGAAAACAATAGCAGTTCTACTGACCTTGATGCGCTCCCTGAGCACCTCGACATTGTACGCCCGTCGCTTGCCGGTGCCCGGCGCCGTGCCCACCTGAAACTTCACCATATCCCCGACGGCAATGTAGTCCTTGAGGAACTTGAAGCTGGTCATGCTGAACTCGTAGCGCTCCTCGATGCTCCGCTCCGCCTCCGCCAGGTCAATCTCCAGCGTCTGCAGCTGATCGGTGCGGGCGACCAGGCCGCAGTACTCCGCCTGGTCACCGTTGAACATCTGAATGGTGCGCAGGACGATGCCCGTGCAGAGGTCGGACAGCTCGCCCTCGTACATCGCCACCGGGGCGCCCCGCGTGCGGCGAATCTCCGTCGCCTTCCACTTGCCGTTCACGTAGGCGGCGGTGAACTCCACCGTCTGGCCCATCTCCAGCGGGTGCTGGTCCAGCAGCTCCGGGTCGAGGTAGCTCGACTGGTGGCCAAAGTACTCATTCTCGCCGTCCAGTGACTCGATGAAGCAGTAGGACTCCTTGACGGCCACCACGAAGCCGACGGCGCGGCTGCCGGAGTAGTACTCGCCGTTGGACTGCTGAGCAGAGGCAAGGCCACTGCCTTCGCTTTGACCACTGTTGTGACCACCACCACCACCACTTCCGTTAAGGCTGAAGATGGAGGAGCTGTTCTGCGGGTGGTAGAGATCGCTGTTACCACCACCACCTCCACCAAAGGCGTCGTGGTTTCGCGCAGCGTTCGAGGGCGAGTGGTGGCCGTAGTTGTGGTGGTGGTGGTGGTGACCACTTGAAGCGGACGCCACCAGCGTCTCCAGCTGCATTGGCACCTTATTGTTGGCATTGTTCTCCTGCAGCTGCTGCCAGACGTCGGCAGCGGCGGTGGCGGCGTTTCCATTGGCGAGGCCGCCGCCTCGGCTCTTGTTGTTGCCGCTGCCGATCACCATCTGCGAGTCCAGGTCGCTGCTCAGGTCAATCAGCGGAAAGTTGTTGTTCTCCAGGTTGCTCCCGTTATTACTGCTGCTGTTGTTGCCTGACTTGCTGCTGTTATTGTTGTTGCTGTTGGCTCCTCGCGGCAGAATGTTAAAGAGCGTGCCGTTGGGCAGCGTGGAGATGCGATTCGCCTGGAACTTGCGCGTCTGCGGGTCGGTGTTGTAGGTGAACTCCACCTCGTCGTTCAGCTTCAGCGGATTGGCGTAGTCAATCACCTCCGTCAGCTTGAAGTAAATAAGGGAGCCCTCCTTGCTGGGGCACTTGATGAAGCCGTAGGTTTCCTGGGTAAAAGTGGGAGAAGTTAGCAAGATAGTCAAAGCATTTTCAATCACCTTCTCATCTTACCTTCAAGCTGGCGACGTAGCCGCGCTCTCGCACCTCGGAGTTGAGCGTAAAGGACTCCGGCATGAAGGTGATGTTGCAGGCGCGCTGGGCGCCATTGCGCCGGTCGGTGCAGATCTGAAAGGACACCAGGTCGTAGTTGGCCAGCGTGAAGAAGCCCTTCACGTCCTTGTCGGTAAAGGGCAGCTCCTTGTTCAGCTCGATGCAGTTGCTGTAGCAGGAGTAAGGATTTAATAATACGAGTTTAACAATATAAAAGCAGCAGCAGCAGCCCACTTACATCTTCCCCGAGTTGGCGCCCAGGCTGGCGGAGGCGCTGATGTTGAAGGGGCGCGGCGTGTACTTGACAATCTGCCCCTTGTAGACCGTCTCGGAGACCTCCTCCACCGAGTTGAAGGCCACCTTGGTGACGCTGCTCGCCAGCTCCTTGCTCTTGCGCGAGGTGACCACAAACTCGACGTTCTCGCCGACGTTCAGCGCCTTGAAGTTGGCGCAGTCCGAAGAGTGGAAGAAGATATTAGCCGAGGTGTCCGCCCGCTCGATGAAGCCAAAGGTGTCCTTGATCGAGCTGATGGTGCCCTGGCAGCGGATGCCTGAGGCGGAGTTGGGGCGGCCGCCGTCGCCGCTGCCCACACTGCCAGTGCCTGTGTTGCCGCCGCCTCCCGCCAGCTCCAGGTTGATGTCCTTGGCGCGGTAGTTGCCGCTGTCGTCGGTGACAATGATGAAGCTCACCTTGTCCTTCGCCTTCAGCGTCACATTCTCCAGGATGTCCTCCTGGGTGAAGGGGAGGAAGAAGAACTCGCCGCCGTTCTCGAAGGCGACGCGGCCCTCGCCGCGACTGGTCGCCGGCTCGGTGGCGATCACCCCCGAGACGCGCTCCGTGCGAATGAGCTTCGTCATGAAGTCGTCGCTGGTGATCTTCCGAATGTTGATGGCCACGGGCTTGCCCGTGCGTCGGTCGTAGGACATCTCGTACTCCACCGGGTCGCCGATCTTGAGGTGGTCGGTGTTGCCTAGGTATTGGCTGCAGTGATTTTAGTGGTTGGTGATGGTGACGGTCGCGATGATGAAAGAATCGGCGTGGTGGTGGATAGATCGAGGAGGAAGAGAAAGGATAGATTAGCAAATGAGAGAAGGAAACAACTGACGTTACGTGTCAGCAGGGTAGATGTAGAACTCGGTGTCTGTGTCTGTGTGTTTTGTCTCTCGCTGTGTATGTTATTTACCTAAAGTGAAAAAATAATCGTGCTTGTCTTTCGCAGCATTGGATGAATCCATAAGATACGAGCTGATGGCGGTGAAGGACAGAAAGGAGGATGAGAAATGAGGTAGAGTATCTTTTCAGCGGCAGTCACTTACCATCTTTTCGATGATTCCCGTCTCCTTGACGACACCCGACGAGGAGCTGGAATTGTTTGGATTGGCATTGATAATGTCATTTGAGTTTGAGAAGAGACTTGAGTGATTAGGAGTAAAGGAGGAGTCTGAATGATCATTTAGTGAGAATGTACTGTTGTCGTTGTGGTTGTTGTAGTGGCTGTGGTGCTGGTGGTTAAGATTGTTTGGCATTTGGAAGTTCTAGTCACGGGGAAGGGGGAGGAAGGAAAAGAAGAAGAAAGAGAGTATAAATAAATAAACAAGGTTAGCGAGGTGAAGAGACGGGAGAAGAGGCCGTCGTCGCCGCATCATCAAGGAAAACTTACATCATAATGGTTCGACATGATTAAAAGGTATACAAAAAGTGGGTAATAAGAATTGTGGTTGTGGTGGTGGTGGTGGTGGTGGTGTTTATCGCAAGTAGAATTCACAGTCGGTTGCAGCAATAGTGAGTGAGGAAGAGAGTTGTATAATAGAAGAAGAAGGGGTTGCAGTTTCTGTCTGTGTGTTTGGAGTTGATGATCGCTGGTGTGTGTGTGTTGTGTGTGAGTTGCAGTAGAAGTAGACGTAGAAGAAGAAGAAGAAGAAGAGTAAAAGTCGGAGAAAGGAACAGAAAGAATAAGTACAGGTGATGTGTTGGTGGTGGTGGAAGGTTACAAAAGATGAAGGGGGGGGAGGGAAGGAGGGAGGGAGGGATAAAATAGGATAGGATAGGGTAGAATAGGAGGAGGAGGAGGGTGAGATCACATCAAAAGATCTGAGAAGATGAAGTAGAAGAGAAATAGTAAAAGACGAGGGATTCACTTCACACACCACCGGAGAGAGAAAGAGACCGAGAGTGCAGCAGAAATTAGAAACAGCAGCAGCAGCAGCAGACCAGGCCAGGACAGCAGCAGCAGCCACTGAGAACACAGAAAGAGGAGAGATAGAGAGTGCGAGAGCAGCCTGGATTTTTTTGCCTGCCTGCCTGCTTCTTTTTCTTCTTCTTCTTTCCCCACATTACCTCCACCGCCGTACTGGCTCATGCTGCCTGCCTCTATCTCTGCTGCTGTTGCGAACTATCCGACACTAGGGGGCGTTACTGGTTACTGGTTCGGCAGCAGCAGCAGAATGAAGCGAACCAGGTAATAAAAGGTGAAAAACTGGAGTTCGAAATTGAAAGTTTGTAAGATTTTTGTTCTAAAATTTCGTAAATTTTTTTATATTGAGATCTCCCGAATTCTAGCGACCGGATAGAAGATCACATCTTTTGTCTATTTCTGGTGCTGCTGATGAAGCGGCGGCGGCGGCGGCGGCAGCAGTAGCTCAGTGGCGTCGGTAGATGGAGCCGGCTGGGCTGCTGCCAACATCGGCCGCCGCTTATGTTGAGGAGCAGATGCTGCCGTCGTAGTCGCTCAGGCACAATGGCCGCGAGATTCAATGTCCTTTCGATTATTACCCGTGGTGGCGGTGGCAGTGAAATTCAACGACAGCAGTCGCCGTCGCAGCTCCACCACCACCACCACCGCCGGTTCTTTGCTACCGTTCGGGGTAGTTCCCCCCAGTGAGTGAGAGCGAGAGGAGAACGTCGAATGAGAGTGGAAGCGAGTGAGTTAGTGTCGAAGGCCAGCGTAGAATCACCAGTGCTGCTGCTATGGGTTCAGCGCACTGAGGAGGGCTCCGATGGGGAGGAGGGTACTGCTGCGTTCGGTGGGGAAAACCGCCGCCGCTCGCTTTTGGAACGGCTTTTGGAACGGGCATTTTCTTTTATTGAAATGGGGTTGCACCGACGATTGCACCGTGATCGGAGCGGCAGCAGCAGTAATTTGCTCTTTTCCATTCAGTGCGTCCTTGGTGGCCAGTCGTGGTAACGATCATGATCATGGCGGCTGCTGCTGCTGCTGCTGCTGTGGCGACGTCCTCCTCGAGACAGCTGACCTTGTACGGGAGCTTCTTGGCTGCTGTCATTTTTCATTTTTGAGGGTCAATTGGTTGAAAATTGAAGACAATTTCGAACTTGACCAGAATTTCGAAATGTCCGTCCGTCCGTCAACAAATATCGTGATTGGCGCTTACCACAACGTGCGCCTGGCGGTGACCGTGAATCCGCAGATGAAAGGGTCTATGTTAGAATCGGAGAGAGAGAGAGAAAAACTGGTGGAACAGACTGGCTGATTCAGTCATTCGCTCGTTCATTTTCTCCCTTTCCTTCTTTCCTTTCTCTGCCCGCGGATGAATCCCGGCTGGCCTGACACACCACCGCCGCCACCGAAAAAAGTCGACGAGGCAACCTCGAAAAGTGGAGAGAGAAAAAGAAAAAGAACAACAGCAGCAGGAGCAGGAGCAGCAGGAGCGATGGCGACGGTGCTCTTGCCGAAGTGAATGGACTGGCCCACCACCACCACCAACAGGCGCACTCTGGGGAGGGGATCCTCGCCGTCATCAGCACTCTCCGCATCAGAAGACCGACCAGCTCTTCACCAGCACACAGAAGCGTACTGAAGAAGAAGAAGAAGTAGCAGACAGCAGCAGCAGCAAACGAGCAAGAACAGTCAGGCCGACGACCGATCTCATGGCTGCCGCGCGCTGCTGCCACCACCACCACTGCTGGCGCAAACAAAGAGCGAGGAGCAGAGGGAAAGGTGGGCGCCGCCGCCGTCCACTGTACCACCACCACCACCACCACCGTCAGCGACGTTGTCGTTGAGGAGAACGTTGCTGCACCCTACCCTGCTGCTGCTGCTAGCAAACGAGGGAGCTGAGATCACTGAACGCGCGCGTATTGCTTTCCCTGCGCTCTCTCTCTCTTCTACGACTGTCTGCAGCGGCGGCGGTGCTGTTGCGGCAGGCAAGCAAGCACACACAAAGCACACTGCCTTTGTCTGCCCATCACACACTCACACACACTCTGAGAGTCGTCAGTTTGAACCGTTCCAGCTTTCAGAGCAGTCAGTGTCTTTCTTCTTTCTTTCTTTCCTTCCCTTCACTTCTTCGTGATCAGCTTTCCTTTGTTTGGCTGCTGCTGCTGCCGCTTCGGCTCCTTTTCAGTGTCATCATCTCATCATCAGGCCAAAGTTGGCTGTTTCTTAGTCTTTCTCTCTGTGTTTGTGTTTTAGGTGGCAACCGCGCCGCCACCACTGTCACATCCTCGTCGCCTCTCGTCTCTTATCAACATCTTCGCAGTGATCTTCGCTGCCTGCCACTATCAGTCTTCGACCATCAGTCAGACTTTGGTTCATTACCATTGACCACTGTCATTGTCATCGTCGCCCGTTGACACAGGCTGCGACGCCAACCTTGGTCATTGTCAGGTGTCGTCGCTCAGACCTCTTGCTCCTCTCTCATGCGTTGGGTATAAAGGCACCAGCCCCCACACGGCCTAGTCGTCTTCAGAAGTTGTTGTCATCACCCTCGCCGTCGCCCTCCCTGTCACCCCTCATCGTCGCCCCCTCATCCCCCTCACCCTCATCGCCGATTGGCAACCACCTCCTCCTCCTCATCGCCATCTTCCCAAGATGTCCAGTTCGGCTTCGGCCGTCTCAGTGTCGCCGTCCAGCGACGAGCACTCCCTCTTCTCGGTGTCCTCGCTCACCAACGGCTGCGACGTCCAGCTTGTCGGCCAGCACCAACAATCGCAAGCGCCCAACAACAACAACATCAACAACAATCTCCTCTCCTCAAACTCCTCCTCCTCAGTCAATGGCCTCGGCAGTGGAGGAGGCGGAGGCGGTGGTGGTGGTGGCAACGGCAGCAACAGCGGCAGTCCGCCCCAGTCCGCCCAGTCCCAGTCCTTCACCGACGTGGGCCACCTCGGCCGGATCTTCCACGAGTGCCGCAGCCGCCTGCTGGTGAAGCAGAAGAACCTCGAGGAGCTGACCGGCCGCCTGCAGGCGCAGTACGGCAAGGCGCAGGGCGACGTCGGCCGCTCCTACCAGACGCTGCAGGCCGCCGTGGAGAAGGGCCGCAACGACCTGATGAAGGAGCTGGACGACGTCTACAACGCCCGCATCGTCTCCCTCACCATCTTCACCTCGAAGATCGAGGAGAACCTGCACAAGATCGAGCAGATTCTCCTCTACATGGAGCAGCAGCAGCAGAACGCGGCGGCGGCGGCCGCAGCCTCAGACGGCTCCGCCTCGCCGAACATCAACGCCGACATGTACAGCTGCAAGTCCTTCATCGACAACAAGCTGCAGGCCATTCTCAACATTGATCTCGACTCGAGCGTCCACTCGCACGAGCTGGAGTTTGTCCTCAACTACCACCTGGTGCAGGCGCTCGTCCAGAGCAACTTTGGCTCCATTCGCTCCTCGCCCAATGGCAGCAACAATGGCGGCGGTGGTGGTGGTAATCAACAAGGGCCAGCAGGAGGCAACAACAACGGCAGTGGCAAGCAGGCGATTGGCCGCACTGGCTCCAGCGGCTTTGGCAGCGGCGGCAGCAGTCTCAGCAGCAACGGCTTTGCCGACCACTCTGAATCGCTCAGCAGCCGCTTCAACCAAATGTCGATGAGCAACGGCGCCGGTAATGGTAATGGCCTCCATCACCAGCAGCAGCAGCCGTCATCGAATCACCACGGCAGCCACCACAACCAGTCTTCAAACAACAATCACAATCACAACCACCACAACCACCACAGCAACAACAACAATAACCGCTCGCTCAACTCTTCGGTCTCCGAGTCGCTGAATCTCTTTGCCAGCGGCTACGACAAGTGGTCCCAGGGCGGCAATGGCATGGTCAATGGCCATGGCCTAGGAGGAGGAGGAGGAGGAGGTGGAGGAGGTGGCAACCATCACCACCACCACCACCAACACCAGCACAGTCGCGGCAACTCCAACTCCTCGCCCGACTCTGCCCTCTTCACGCACTGGTCGAACGCAGTCGGCCCGGATGGCCTCGACGGCCTCGCCGCCGACCCAATGCTCGATCTCAACAGCGGCGCCCATCTCAACTCTCACGGTCACATTGGCAGCGGCCTCGGCAACGCCCCCAGCGCCACCAGCCTCTCTGACGCCCTCTCGAACGTCTCAATGGGAGGCGGCGGGGGCGGCGGCACGCCGACCAGCAACTCCAGCGGCACGGTGATGCCCATCAAGTCGCAGGTGCAGCGCCAGAAGATGATCTACCACTGCAAGTTCGGCGAGTTCGGCATCATGGAGGGCCAGTTCACCGAGCCCTCCGGCGTCGCCGTCAACGCCCAGAACGACATCATCGTCGCCGACACGAACAACCACCGCATTCAGATCTTCGACAAGGACGGCCGCTTCAAGTTTCAGTTCGGCGAGTGCGGCAAGCGTGACGGCCAGCTGCTCTACCCGAACCGGGTGGCGGTGGTCAAGCAGTCGGGCGACATTATCGTCACCGAGCGCTCGCCCACGCACCAGATTCAGGTGTACAACCAGTACGGGCAGTTCGTACGGAAGTTCGGCGCCGACATTCTGCAGCACCCGCGCGGCGTCACCGTCGACCACAAGGGCAACATCATCATCGTCGAGTGCAAGGTGATGCGCGTCATCATCTTCGACCTGGCGGGCAACGTCTTCCACAAGTTCGGCTGCAGCAAGCACCTGGAGTTCCCCAACGGCGTGGTGGTCAACGACAAGCAGGAGATCTTCATCAGCGACAATCGCGCCCACTGCGTCAAGGTCTTCAGCTACGGGGGCGTCTTTCTGCGGAACATCGGCGGCGAGGGCCTGACCAACTACCCCATCGGCGTGTGCATCAACGACAACGGGGAGATCCTGGTGGCGGACAACCACAACAACTTCAACATTACCATCTTCACGCAGGAGGGGGCGCTGGTGAATGCGCTGGAGTCGAAGGTGAAGCACTCGCAGTGCTTCGACGTCGCCCTCATGGACGACAACTCGGTGGTGCTCGCCAGCAAGGACTACCGCATCTACATCTACCGCTACCTGCAGCTGCAGTCCCTCGCCACCGCCGTCGCCACCAGCGGGATCTGCTGAAGAGGGTGAGAGGGGGCGGGGCGTGTTTTTATCTTCGCCACTAGACCCACCCCTCTTTTTTAATTTTACCTCTAACTAACTATCAATTCTTTGCTACATTGATTTTCCACTTTTCCTTCTCGACCACTTTCGGCCCTTTTACTTTTGACCCTAACTCCTCCTACTTCCCACCCACCCTCCCCCTTCTCATCGTTCTCGTTTCTATTTTTTTTATTATTATTATTATTACCCTCTGATTGGTCTTTCTCTCTCAAGCACAGTGTTCGGTTTCCCTCCCCCTTTCGAAGCTGTATTCTTTTTTATCTTTTAGTTTTGATGAGTGTGTATTTGCCCTCTCTACTCAGATCTTTGTCATATTTTTCCCATATTCATTCATTCACTCTCCCTCTCATTCTCTCGTCTGTTAGCCCGTTTTTATTTACCTATTATCCTCCCTTCCCCCCTTCCTCCCTTTTGTTGCTCTATTTATTATTGCTATTCTTCTTACTCTCTCTGTCCCAAGTACTACTTCAACCTACCCTCCTACTCCTCTTCTACAAGACGAACAAGATCAACTACGAATTCTCTCTCTCCATCGATTGCACTAAAAACCAACCAACCTACAAACAAACAGCACCCACTTACCATTGTCATTTCGCCTAGTGATAACTCTCTCTCTCTCTTTATCTTTCTCACCTTTTTTCCTATCTCTTTTTTATTATTGACTTATTGGTTATTATTACATTTATTATTGATTATTGGTTATCCACATTATTTACTATTATGATTTTCCACGCCACTCGTCCACCCGTTGTTTGTGACTAACCTTTGGAGCATCTCACCACTTCCACCACCACCGGAAATCTGACCGAAAACAACTGCAGACACTCAGCTTGATGATGATCCTCAAAAATCAACTTCTGCTGCTGCTGCACATTGCTCCAGTACCCTCCAGTACAACCCTCCTCCATTAACTTTCGTTACTTTTTGCTTTTCTCGTTTACCACTTTTGAGTTTACCAGCTCTCAGCAACACCGTTTCGTTTTGGGACAGAACACATCTTCTCCTCCCTCTAAATTCTTTCCCGTTGTTTTCCCCCCTCTCTCCAACTCTTGAACGCTGTCTGTTTTAACTTTTTATTTTTGCTACTCCCTCGTCTCTCAAATCACATCACATCACCTCATCACCATCACCAATTCTGACTGATCTGACAAGTGTGTGTGTGTGTGACCAGGCCTTCTGCTTAGTGCTCTTACCGACGAACTAGATCATCACCACCAAAATCATCCTAATCATTCTTTTCTGCAGTCTCCGAACCGCGCCAGCAAACCAAATCTTGATTCTCTCTCTCTCTCTTCAACCGACACAAAGCTTGACCCAAACACTGACTTTTTATGTAATCTCTCCTTCTCCATCGTTTTTGTACCACCTTTATCGTACAACCCCCTCCCCTTTTTCCCTCTGATTTTTAAGTTTCACCACACCACACCGGCACCCACAAACGTTTTCCCTTGTTTTGTTTTCTTGTTTGTGCAATTTTATTTATCCTCTTTTTCTCTCTGTTCGTTGTTATCTCAAAACACACACACACTCACTCACTTCGTATTATTTTTACTACTTTGCTCTTTCTCTTTCTCTTTTTGCTGCATTTTACCCTTTGTTATATTTATCAGTTTTGGTATTTTCACCACTACCACACTTGCACACACTTTGCATCATCATCATCATCAACGACAACAGCGACCACCTGTTGCCGCCAACATTGAAGGTCACAAGAACCCTACCTTTTTATTTCCGTAGTAGTAGTTTTGGAACAACAACACCTACTAACACTTAAAAACCGATCGTACAACCTGCTCATCATTACTTCCCTTTTCCGCCCCTTCATTTGTACTCTTCCTCATCTTCCGTTTTGCTGATTGAATTTTCCCTCCTACTTTTTGGCTATCATTTTGATTATTGATTGATTGACTCTTTTGAAGCACTATTCCTATTACTGTCTTGTACCACTACTGCTACCACCACCACTACTACCCATACCATCCACCACCCACCCAACCAGCCACGCCCACACTTTTTTCCTCTTCTACTCTTAAGACTTTGGAGTTGTATTTTTGCTACTCGATTTTTGCCACTACTCGACTATTATTACTCTTTCTCTGCTCTTTGCGCTTTTCTATTATCACCAGTACCACTACAATTTTATTCTCTTTATCCTCATTACCTATTTTACCTACTATTACTACCTTGACTGAGATGAACAAGTCGAAGACGACGACGACGACGATTACTTCCCACCACAACTCCGCAACTTCGTTTCGCTGCTGTCTCCTGATCATCATCATCTGGAGCAGCTGTTGTTGCTGCCGCTGTTGCTGGAGCCCACAAATCACAGAACACAGAACACAAATCTCTCTTTTTTCCTGGATTTCTATTTCTCTATCTTTTCTACTGCTCTATTACACCTTTCTCTCCCTCTCTTCCAGTTACTCAACCTCTCGTCATCAGAAACACAGGGCTACACACTCACAGTACTACTACCACTACTACTGCTGATTACCGACATTGATTACTGAACATGATTATCACACACAGCCACACACAGGATTACTCTGCTGCTGCTGATACTTCACACTTACCAGATTTTGTTTGTTCTATTTTTGTATTACCACTCTAAACAATAACAACCACAGCAAAGCTAACCACTCTCAGACCCTCCACACATCATCATCAATAAAGGCATTATTACCGAATAACAGGCTGACTGACTGACTGATTGGTGTGCTGGTTTCAAACTTTATTATTTGTTTGTTTGTTTGTTTGTTGTAATAAATAAAAACTGGTGAAAAGAGGAGGAGAAAAATAAATAGATTTGAGGGAGTGTTCATTCAAGAGAATTATCCTCATTCAGACCGACTCACTTGGCAATAAATAATCAGCTTATCAATCAATAATAAATAAAGGGGTGGTGGTGATTATAAAATTAAAAACTAAAAGCGTGATAAAGAGTTCTCGAACGATTGGGGAAAAAGGGGAAGAAGGCGATAACACAAATCATAACAACAATCAAGAAGAAGAAGAAGAAGGCAAAGCGTCGAACGAGAACAAGAATAAATAGAAGAGGTGAGGCGAAAAGCACCTAATAAATAATAAATTGGGGTAGAACATAAGGGGTAGAAGAATAAACTAATTGGGGAGGATTGTTCATCGGGGCTTCTCTGGAGGGTCATATCATATCAGTAGCTTTGTTTTGTACACAGCTACACCTGCTCAACGGTGGTCACCGCCAGTCAGTGGTCACCGGCGGTGCTGCCCAGCAGGCCGTACTCCGTGCCGAATGACTTCTTCTTGGTGATGTCATTGAGGATGGCCTTCACGGCGTTCACCTCGTGGCGGTGGGTGACAAAGCGGAGGAAGAAGGCAAAGAGACAGACGATGAGGAGGATGATGCCGAGGAGGACCGCCTCGATGGCCGTCAGCGAGAGGGCGAAGGTGACGGCGAAGAGGGTGCCCGCCGCCAGCGCCAGCACCACCGCCACCAGCAGCACGTGCTTCGCCAGGCTGCTGGCGTTGATAAAGTCAGAGAGGAGCTTCTCAATGTCGTGCAGAAGAGGACTAAGGGGCTTCCGGCCAGCGAGGTTGCTTGAAGAGGAAGCGGAAACGGGGGAGGGGGACTGCTTGCCCAGCGACGTCCACTGGCCACCGCTCTTCGACTTGTTGTTGTTCTTATTGTGAAGATGGCTGTTGTTGTTATTGTTGTGGTGGTGGGACTTGTTGAGCTTACTCGAGGCGACTTGTTCGCTTTCGTGGCTGTGGCTGTGGTTAAGCTGAGAACTACCGCTGCTGCTGCTGCTGCCCCCGTCACCACCAGCAGAAAGGACCTCCTTAAGAGAGGAAGAAGAGCTTGAAGAGGAGGAAGAGCTTGAGGAGTTGTTCACCTCCAGCTCGACCACCTTCACCAGCTTGAGGTGGGCGGCCACCGGCTGGTGGTCGCTGTACGACAGGCCGCTGATGTCCTTTGCGGTGATCTTCAGCGGATCAGGGCGACAGGCAAAGGAGAGCGAGGGAGGGCCGGAGGCGGCGGAGTTGCCCGAAGATGGCGCAGAAGTCGAAGTCGAGGAGGAGGAGGAGAAGGTGGAGCACAGGTCGGCCGAGGTGGTGGTGGTGGTGGTGAAGGCGGCGGAGCAGTCGCCGAAGAAGTCATTCGTCAGCTTGTCGCGCAGCTTGTAGAGGATGAAGTCGATGCGCTTCGATGACTTTGGATTGGGATTCGCCCCCGTGAAGGTGTTCTCCTTGTGGCCGCAGGTGATCAGCTCGTCGTCACTGGACTCGTCCGAGCAGGTGTGGTATTTGAGGCGGCTGATGTGGCTCTTGTGCGGCTTTAGCATCTTGCTGTTGCTGCCGCTGCTGCTGCTGTTTTTGCTGCTATTGTTGCTGTTGCTGTTGTTCCCGTTGTTCGCTGAGGTGGAGAACGTTTCGAGGGTGTTGCTGTTTCGGCGCCCTCGTAGGCGGCTGCTCTCGGGCTTCTTCTTCCGCTCGTACTTGTAGCAATCACTCAGGCCGGTCAGCTCGACTGTAAATAACGATGAAAGGATTTTGGTTATAAAGTGAATGAAAAAGCGGTGGTTCATCGAATCTCTCTCACCGAGCAGTCGGTAGGGCAGCTCCTTGGAGGAGGTGTTCATGTCGCCGGCGAGGACAATCAGGTCCCTGGAGGAGGGATTGGAGCAGTTGCAGGCCATCAGGTTGATGTACTTCGCCAGTTCGTACGACTGGCAGATGCGGTGGATGGAGTACTGGTCGGTGATGTCCTCCTCCTCGTCGTACTGGGCGTGCATCTGATAATGTGTTGGGTAAGAGGAGCTGGTGTGATTAAGGCTTATCAACCAATCTGCAAATGGCAGACTTACGTGAGTGCAGAAGAGGTGCAGATTGAAGCCCTTCACTTCGATGCGCACGTAGGCGACGCCTGGAGAACAATATCAAGAGCAGTGTGTTGTAGTTGATGTTATGGAGCACTTGAAACACAGTGGAAAGTGGTCTTTGGAACTTGGAGCACGTACCTTTGGTGGAGAACCAGTCGCCGTGATGCGGCCGAAAGGGCGTCCCATTGATGCTGTACGGGTGAAAGTGGATCATCTTGGGGTTCCACTTTGCCATGATAACGAGGCCTAAAATGGTGAAATTGTCGGGTTGGAAAGGTAAACAAAGGATGATGATGTTCATTTCGAAATGCTTAACAACAACCGATTCACGTACCACTTGTACCCAGGATGCTGGCGTTGTTGAACATGTGAGCAAATGTATATCGGTGTAGTGTTTTTGATCGAATGTACTCAAAGTCGGACTGAATCCAGACCTGCAGAAGGATAGGAGGAGGAGGAGGAGGAATTGTTAGGGAATGGTAAAATTCAGTGCCTCCAGAATGTTCAGCGCACTTACTTCTTGGAGAAAGACAATATCATAGTCGTTTTCAGATAAGTGTTGAGCTATCAATTTGATCCTTAATTTACGATGCTTGGAGAAGTACCTCAGGCCCCTGAGAGAAGAAAGGTTGAAAAATAAAACTGGAATAGCACAGAAATCACTTACCAGCAGTTGAGGGTGAAAATCTTCAGGCCCTCGAACTGTTCCATGATGATGATAGTTCCCGATGATGGTCACTACCAATCCTCAAAAATCCACAATCCACCTCTTCCTCTACTTGATGGTCCCTCTTCTCTTCGCTGGAGACGATAATTTTAATATCACTGGTTGGCTGTTGTGCTGTGCTGTGCTGTGTTGCAGTTGAAGACTTCTTTGCACTGAGTTTGTTGCTGCTTGTTCTGTTTTGTTTTCGTTTTCGTCCCTCTACTCATTTGCCCTCATCTGCGGATGAGGTGAGGTGAGGTGAGGTGAGAGAGCTGAGAGCTGAGATGACCACTTACCGACCACTATTACCGCAGCCAACACCGCCAGCACCACCACCGGTAATCATTCACTCCACTCACTCGCACGCTCTCACACCACACCACGAACTGCTTTGGCCGTCTCCGTTGAAGAAGAGGATGAAGTAGAACGGATTCAAGAAGAGGAGGAAGAAGAAGGGGAGATCATCGGGGAAAACACAGACAGAAACAGAAACAGACTGATCAGGTACTCTCTCTTCACTTCTGCTCCAGCAGCAGCAGCGTCAGACAGACAGAAAGCCTCGGAGACGACAAGACCACAACTCAGCACAAATCTGAAAGGAGTTGGCACACTGCGCATGGCGCGCTCCAAGACAGCGACAGCTCTAAACGAGCATCTGCGGGCGCCAGCAGTAGCCGTCGTTTGATGCGACACTGCTCCTGCTGCTGCTGCTGCTGCTGCTGCTGAAGGTGATCTGCTGCGCCATGTTAGCTGCTGCTGCGGATGATGACAGGTGGTCTTGGATGGATGAACGGAGTACTTGATGGTCTACTTGAGGCCATCCTCATTATCAGTGAGGCGATAAGCCTGTTGCTAACGGCGCCCAGTACAGTTTCTGATGTTGTGTTTCGAAATGGCAGGGAAAAAATAGGGATTTTTTCGCACTGACAGCTGCCGTTCGCAGATGTGGTGAGCAGCGGCAGTCGTTTACGGTGCGGGCACGTGTGTTTGTTTTTGTTTCGCTTTTGAAGCTGCTGCTGTTGCTGGAACAGGACAAACTGTTGTTCCTTGATGATCATCAGCTGAAGAATAGGATGTTCGCTTCGAAGGCCACCTGGAGCACCACGCCATGGCTGCTGCTAGTTCGAAGTACTAGAAAGCACTTTTTCGATGTTGAAAAAAGAGCCTCAGAACCTTTATACCAGCACAGCCGGACGCTCTCTTCGTTGATCAAGAACAAGTTCACTTTTGCGTTGAAGAAGGACCTTCCTGAGGAGGTTCTGGAGGCGACTGATGGGCAGCTGAAGCCTCGGCGTCACCCTGGCGCCCGCCGACGTACCGTTCGCACTGATGAGCTGCCCATCAAGCTGCAGCTGGCGGCGACGAACATTCTCAATAGTAAGTGGAAAGAGAGAGATATTTACCCGATCATATTTGACCAACTTCTTTTTGCAGAGTACCGCGGAAAACGGTTCCGCGCCGACGTGGAGCGCGTCCGCCGCGAGTTCCTCGACATCCTCGTCGCCCAAGGACCGGAGACGGCGGCGACTTCGGAAACCAGCGACACCTCCTCCACTTCTCAACCATTTCGAAGTTCCAAGTTTCGAAAAGTCGGCTTCGACGATCAGCAAAACAGCGGCAGCAGCAGCGCCAGCCGCCTCAAGAGCGACCGTAAGAAGGAGGCCGAGGCGGCGGCCGCCGACCACCTTCGCCGGCAGTTTTTCATCCGCGAGCCCTACAGCGCCTACGAGTGCGCCGCCTACCTGGCCGCCCGTCTGCCGGCCAACTACGCCGCCCTCAGCACCGTCCTCCAGGAGCTGCAAGCCGAGGAGCCCGCCTTCAACCCGCGGACGCTCTTCGACTTTGGCTCCGGCCCCGGCACCGCCCTCTGGGCCGCCGACCAGCTGTGGCCGGGCCAGCTGGCCGAGGTGATGGCCATCGACCTCAATGAGCGCATGAACGAGCTCTCGCGGGAGCTGCTGCAGCGGGGCACCGCCCACGACGAGGCCGTCCTCGATAAGGTCTTCTACCGGCAGTTTCTGCCCGTCAAGCACTACGTAAGTAATCTGATTTGTTTTGGTTTGAAGTTCGATTTCTCCCGTTTTTCTAAATCCTCCTCTTTTCCTCCTCCTTTGCAGCCCACCTACGACCTGGTCGTCTCCGCCTTCTCCCTCCTCGAGCTGCCCGACACGCGCAGCCGCCTCTACGTGGTGGAGAACCTGTGGAAGAAGACCAGCGGCGCCCTGGTCATTGTCGAGCACGGCAGCAAGGCGGGCTTTGCCGCCGTCATGGAGGCGCGCAACTTTGTCCTCCAGGTCAGCCGCCGACAGCTCGATCCGCTGGAGCGGGAGAGGCTGCTCAAGGAGGAGCAGCAGAAGAGGAGGAGAAGATCAACAGAAGATGAGGATGAATTTACTGATGGCGGTGAACTCTCAGAACGCCTCGCCCGCACCGAGGGCTCCGTCGTGGCGCCCTGCCCCCACGACCTCATCTGCCCACGAGTGTCCGAGCTGCTCGCCAAGTCCTTCTGCAACTTCAGCGCCACCTACAAGGTCTTTGACGTGGGCCAGGAGGTGAGAATGTTTTGTGTATTCCTCTCAACCCTTTGACCCCCTCCCCTAATCTTTCAACTTTGTTTCAATAGAATCCAAACTTCAGGACGGAAAAGTTCGCCTACGTCATCCTCAAGAGGCATCACTTTGAAAATGCGGGCAGCAATCAACAACCTCAGGAGCAGCACCGCTGGAGCGAGGCCCAGAAGAGCTGGCCCCGGGTGGTGCAGCCGGTGGTGAGGCGGGCACGCCACTCCATCTGTCGGGTGTGCACCGCCGACGGGCAGCTGGCCGAGGTGATTCTCTCCAAGGCGAAGCACCAGCAGGCGCTGTACCAGAGCGGGCGGGCGCTGCGCTGGGGCGACAAACTTCCGGTGGAGGTGGTGGAGAAGCCACCGCCTAGAGTTGAGAAGAAGAACAGGTGGGAAGAAGAGGTGGTAGTGGTGGAAGAAGAAAAAGATCATCAGTAGTTTATCATCAGCATCAAATGCGAACACATCATCTACGAATATGTACAGTTAAAAGAAGCAGTAAAAGCAGGCAACAAGTTAAAAGAGACGGTCCCCTAGGTGTCCATCTCAACGTCCTCCTCCTCCTCCTCCTCATCCTCCTCCTGCAGGACGGCCGTCGCCAGGGCGGCCACCGCCGTCGAGGTCACCTTCTCGCCGCTGCCTTGCTCTTCTTGTTGATTATCCTCGTCCATGACCTGAAGAACGTTCTGGAGCTTGTTCAGCAGCTCCTTCGCCTCGTCCCGCGTCTCCGCGAAGTACATGCACATCTGGGCGGCCACCTGCGACTGCTGGAACTTGCCGTGGCGGTAGAAGTACTGCGCCAGGTACTTGTACGCCGTCGTCAGGTCCGCCGGCGGCAGGTTGTACACCGCCTGCTTCGCCTCGAAGCCGTTCACGTACTCGTTGTAGGCGGCCGCCGCCTTGTGCTCCTCCCCGGTCTTGTGCTCGTAGAGGGCGGCCAGCCTGATCAGCGAGCCGAAGCCCGCCTTGGCGTAGCAGTTGGCGGCGTCCTCGTGCCGCCCTAGCTTCTCATACGTCTGCCCGATGGCGGTGATGAGGCGGGTGTCGTTCGGCTTGAGGAAATGGGCCGCCGAGTAGTAGTAGAGGCAGTAGGCGGGCATCTTGAGGATCTCATAGGTCTGGCCGAGGCCGTACCAGGCGCGGTAGTCGCGCTTGTTGCACTTGATCGCCGAGCGGTACGCCTGAATGGCGGCGTTGGTGTTCTTCAGCTCCACGTACTCGTGGCCCATCAGCGTCCAGCTGGAGAGGTGGCGCGGATTCAGTTGCAGGGCGCGGCTGAAGTAGACCACCGACTTGGCGTGCTGGCCGCGCAGCGAGTAGAAGTTGGCCACGCAGAAGCAGGTCTCCACGCGGTAGGGGTCGATCTTGTTGGCGAGATGGGCCAGCGTACTGAGCTCCGTCTGCATCTCCTTCACGTAGAGCAGGTTGCTGTAGATGTCCATGGCGTCCAGGCGGAAGGGGTCGGCGGAGCGGATGGCGGTGAAGAGGGCAATCGCCTCGTCCACCTCGCGGAGGTTGTAGCGGACGATGGCGAGCTGGCTGAGGAGGTAGCCCGCCGCGGGGAAGGTGAGCAGGAGGTCCGTCAGGAGGAGGAGGGCGTCGTCACTCGACTGCAGCTCCACGCCCACTGCCGCCACGAAGAAGCCCTTGAGCCAGTGGGCGGGGAGGAGCATCTCGTTGAAAGCGGCCTCGTCCTCGATCACCTGCGACAGCTGGTGCCAGCTCGCCCAGCACAGCGGCTCGAGGGTGATGCTGCGGAGGAGGGCGTCGATGGCCTCGCGGTTCAGCCCCAGCTTCAGCAGGATGATGCCGTGCAGGTAGTGCATGTAGGCGTCGCCGGAGGCGCCCTGGTCCCCGGGTGAGAGCCCTGTTGATGTACTGCCTTGCTCCTTGTCGGCGGCCAGCTTCGCCTCGAGGCTCTTCCGCAGCTCGATGAAGACCTTGAGGGAGGAGGAGACGATGACGGAGGCGGGCTCCACCATGCGGTCGATGCGCTCCTTCTCGATGGCGAGGTACCGCGAGTAGAAGTGGAGGAAACGGGCCTCCGGCGTCTGGTAGTCGGCGGTGAAGAAGGCCGCCCGCTCGTACTCGCCCAGGTCGAAGACCGCCTTCGCCATCAGGTAATCACAGTCGGAGAGGTAGTCGAGGGAGGAGGAGGAGGAAAGTGGTGGTGGTGGTGGTGGTGGATTCATCGAGGAGGCTCCTCGAGGCGTCTTTCTCGTCTGATGTCCACCACCGTCGACTACCACCTCAAATGTGGACTCGTGGGCGTGCACCTGCAGACACTTGGAGCGTACCTCGGTTTGGCTCTTCAGCGAGTGCAGCATCTCCGCGGCCCACTTGCTGCTCTGGCGCAGGCCCCGGGCGTTGCTCGCCGCCAGGATCTCCTTCAGCCCCTGGCGAATGGTGACCAGAAGGGAGTGGCTGTCCGCCATGGTCGTACAGGGCAGGAGGTGGCCTGAAGTGAAGGTGTCTTCGAAACGTGTGAAAAAAAACAATAAAAACAACCGAAAATTGACAAGATTTTGTGTGTTTTCAAAAATTCCCTTCACCTGCGCCGTGCGCGCTTCGCCGACTGCCCCGCTCTTCAGAGAGGACGTACTCGACGGGAGAGTGGAAATAGTACGCGCCTATCAGGTGGATCTCGCCGCTTACACGCGCTTCATCGTTCTCTTCCGCTCGCTGACTCGATCTTTTCCAAACACATAACACATCTCTTGCATCGGTTTCCAGCCTCACGATCCAAGATGCAGATCTTCGTGAAGACCCTCACGGGCAAGACCATCACCCTCGAGGTGGAGCCCAGCGACACCATCGAGAATGTGAAGGCCAAGATCCAGGACAAGGAGGGCATCCCGCCTGACCAGCAGCGACTGATCTTCGCCGGCAAGCAGCTCGAGGACGGCCGAACTCTGAGCGACTACAACATCCAGAAGGGTAAGGAGTTTTTGCTGGTGGGAGAGATTGCTATGGTTTGAAACTAATTTGGTTTATTCTCTCCTTCTCTACCCAGAGTCGACCCTTCATCTGGTGCTCCGTCTGCGAGGCGGTGTCATCGAGCCCAGTCTCCGCATTCTCGCGCAGAAGTACAACTGCGACAAGATGATCTGCCGAAAGTGAGTGTCCCAAAAAGCTGTTTGTTTTAGAAACTAACGTTGACCGTTTTCCTTTTTCAGGTGCTACGCCCGTTTGCACCCGAAGGCGACCAACTGCCGCAAGCGCAAGTGTGGCCACTCCAACAACATCCGCCCCAAGAAGAAGCTGAAGTAAGCGGTACGAGCGCGCGAGCGCAGTGTTGTACAACATCTGCTGCTGTATGGCAAGGTCTCTTTACCATCGTCAGAATTTCCGAGTTGAAAACAATAAACAACAACCACAATAACAACATCTGTTCAAAATCTACCTTTCAAAAAGAGAGCGAGTGCTAGCGACGCTTCTATCCCCTCTGCTGTTTATTGTCGTTGATTCCAGCTTTTGTATTTGGCGGCAGTACAGTAAAAATAAAAGCGTCATTAAGCTCGTTATCTCTAAAGTCTAGTCCATCACAATCTGCCGATTAGTCAGCCAGTCAGTTACTATTGCTCCAACTCCTGAGGCGCACTTTTTAGAACTGTTCCAAGCGAGAAAGGTCATTCCCAGCCTTGACACCGTTTTCATCAATCTAACTGATGAGTCATCCTCCTCTGATTCTCGATCTGATTGGCTGGCATCTTGATGAACCTCAGTGGTAGGACACCTGCGACGACGACATTCAATTGCATTGAATGGTAATTCTCAGGACAGTGCCACCACCGCTGTCGCCGCAGTGAGCTCAGCGCTGCTATTTCGAGTGCAGTGACTGTGACTGTGACTGGCCAGAGTGAGTGAGTGAGCCAGCGAGTAGCCTGCAACTGGTCGGCAGTCTCTCAGCCAAACGCCCCAGCAGCAGCAGCAGCAGCAGCGTCACAGCAGCGTTCTATGTTGACAGTAGGACTGGTGGTGGTGGTGGCACTACGTCGGTTGTTGCTTCAAAGAGAAGAGACGTCGTCGGCGACTCGATTGACGATATTATAAAGTGGTGATGGTAATGGTATAGTGGTGGCGGTGGCCGCAGCGCAGCACCAGTGCTGAGAAGAGAAGAGAAGAGCTGTGTTTGTATGAGTGTGTGCACTACCGCCGTTCTCTCTCTGTCTGCCTCTTGCACTACTACCGTTAACTGCATCACCACCCTTCTTCTTTGTCATTCCCATTGCCTCATTTCGAACTCCCAGCACTCACTCAACTCTGTGTCCACTTCAGGAGTTCTTGTTGGTCTCTGTCCTCTTCATCACCCCACCGCCACCAACGCCACTTGAAGCTTCAGCGTGTTTGGTACTTCAAGCAAGATCTTCTAAAGAGCACTTTATCCCTGTCTTGAAGATTCCTGAAGTGTGTTGTTGTTGATATTCTACTGCTGCTGGTCATGAAGGTGCTCGTCCTCTACGAGTTCTCGGCGCAGCCCAACAGCGGCGAGCTGTCGATCAAGCCCAATGAAACGTTGACAGGTGGGTGTCTTTGCTTTGTTGTTGTTCTAATTGTCACAATTTCGAATTTCGAAATTTCTCAGTCACCCGCCAGGACGTCGGCGACGGCTGGTGGGAGGGCGTCAACAGCCGCGGCGAGAAGGGCCTCTTTCCGGCGGAGTACGTCTCAGCGGCCAACGATGCACCGCAGCCTCCGCAGCCGCCACCGCCCCCTTCTTCATCTTTATCCTGGGATGCTCATCCAGCACCTCAGCAACAGCAAACCACAGCCACTAATTCACCACCGAACGCCGCCGGACTGCTCTCTTTTGTTACCTCATCAAATGCTGCAGCTGTTCCGCCTCCAGCCGTTCAGCAGCAGGCCGCCTTTGACCAGCAAAACGACGGCGACTGGGGCGACGATGACTGGGACGATGACGACAGCCAGGCGTCGGAGTTCACCGTCGGCGGCGAGCTCTCCTCCTCGATGACGCCCCACGGCCAGCTGGCGCCCATTCACGTCGGCGGCTCGCAGGGAGTGAACAACGGCAACAAGGGCACCGGTGGACAAGGACAAGGACAAGGAGGTCCTCAGCCGGTGAAGAAGAGCATCAACAGGTTCTCGCACTTCGTCAAGTCGGGCGGCGAGGACTACATCCTCGGCCTGAAGACGGTGCAGGTGAACCAAAATGACCTCATTCACATCATCGACGAGGGGGGCGTCTTCAAGTGGTCGCCCTCCTACTTCACCTACGAGGTGGTGGTGGAGAACCCGAAGAAGGAGAGCAAGATGAAGGGCCTGAAGAGCTACATTGCCTACCAGCTGACGCCCAGTGACTCGCGCGAGCCGGTCAGCCGCCGCTACAAGCACTTTGACTGGCTGCACGAACGGCTCCAGGAGAAGTTCACCACCATTCCGATACCGTCGCTGCCGGACAAGCAGATCAGCGGCCGCTACCAGGAGGACTTCATCCAGGGGCGGCGGATTCAGCTGCAGTCCTGGGTCAATCGGATCTGCCGCCACCCGGTTCTGAGTCAGTCGACGGTGTGGAAGCACTTCATCACCTGCAAGGACGAGAAGCAGTGGAAGACGGGCAAGCGCCGGGCGGAGAAGGACGAGCTGGTAAGTGGTGGTGGTGGAAAATAGAAGTTGAATGATGGAGTTCTAAAACGGTTTCTCTCTCTCTCTCTCTCTCTCCTAGGTCTCCGGCTTCTTCTTCCTCTCGGTGCAGGTGCCCGAGGGCGCCACCATCAGCCCGGACACGGAGAACCGCCTGGAGACCTTCGCCCGCTTCATCACCAAGATGGACGACTCCACCAAGAACATCTACGCGGTGTCGCAGGAGTTCGCCAAGCGCTACCAGTCCTTCTACAAGCGCGAGTTCGGCAAGGTGGCGGGCATCTTCAACGGCCTCAGCGAGGCCTTCCTCAGCTCGCCGGTGCGCTCCCAGGCCAACCAGTCGCTGGTGGCGGCCATCAAGCGCACCAGCGCCCAGTACGAGGCCGTGGGGAAGCTGTTTGACGAGCAGCACTGGCACGACTTTGGCCCGCTGGCCAACCTGATGCACGAGTACCGGGGCGTGCTGGACGCCTGGCCGGAGATCAGCGCCGTCTACCGGGGGGCGATTGCGAAGAAGAAGGAGCACCAGAAGGCCTTTGCGGAGGGGCGGCTGGAGGAGAAGGCGATGGCGGGCATCAACCACCGCGCCGACGTGGTCACCTACGCGACGCTGGCGGAGATGAACCACTTCGAGGAGGAGCGAATCATCGACTACCGCCGGGTGATGTGTACATTCCTCACCGGCCAGCTGAACCTCTACAAGACCATTGTGGCCAATCTGGAGGACGCGCTGGCGGCCTTTCCTCCGGAGCAGTAGAACTCTTGGAGGAGGAAAACAACTGCTGAACAATTGAGACCAAGCACACACATCCGCCCGCACCAAAAAGAATGGCTCTCTCTGCACCTAAGCTTAAGTTAAACAACACAATTCTTTCTTGACCACAATTCTTTCCCCTCCTCCCCTTCTCCTCGATGCCTTAATTTTATTCCTCTTTAAGATCTTGATTACCTTCTCACACCGAACTCTACCACGTGATCATCATCACCACCACCACCACCATAATCCCCTTTTGAAGAATGGATACTTCGGAAGTTTATTTAATTTTTTAACTATTTAACTATTTTATCCTTCTTTTCTCTAATTTTTATTTTTCTTTCTTATCTTTCTTCTCCTCTCTGCCGCCTCTTGTTTGCCTCTTGCTGGGTCTTTTCTTCTTCTTCTTCTCTAAGTCTTATTATTATTTATCTCCTCACTCTCTCTCCCCTTTCTCTCTTTCTCTTCACTAACCGAAACAATCACTTGTGTACTATTTATTTTTATTGATTACTTGTGATTTGTATGAAGCAGCAGCAGTCTCAGTAAAAGACGATACTGGCGCCATACTGTACTTTGGAGTGCTCTGCATGTTCACTTGAATCGAATCTTGTGATGGGATGCTAAAAGAAGGCAGACAAGGGGTGAAATTATAGCATTGCACTGCACTGTGTACAGTGGTAGTGAAAAAAATAGGAGTGCTATCGAGTCTATTGGCGGCGATGACGGCGGCAGAGTATTGGCAGTGGGCGCCTGATAAGAAACAGTGATCACCAAAGCAGCAGCAGCAGCAGCAGCAGCAGCTTGTTGCTATTTGCTCAGTGGTACAGTCAACGGCGGAACGGCGACGACCACTGTACGGCGACGACGACAGAGAGCAGAGCGAAGAGTTTGTACAGCGGTGGAAGGACACACACACATCATCATCGGGACCAGATCATCAACTTGTCCACTTTTGTTGAGGTTTCATCGTCAACAACTGCACATCATATCTTCTTCATCTTCTTCCTCCACTTGGTCCTAGTTCTGGTTCACTGATTTTGTTGTTGTTTCGAAATCCGCCGCCGCCGCCGCCGCCGTTGCACTTTGCTGTTTGGCAGGTGTCAGAATAGCCCCACAACAGCTGCTGCTGCGCTTTGCTTTGCTGCGTGCCGCTACTCTCTGTTGCCTGTGTTCCGAACGAGAGAGAGAAAGAGAGATGTCAACAAGAAGAAGAAGAAAACAAGATGAAGGTGTAGTGAGAGAAAGAGAGCAATAACACCTCCTGTGGTAACCCAGTTTATTGCCAGTTTTGTTTGATAGCTTACAACTCCTTCACCCACTCACTGTGGCCTATTGTCCCTATTTATCTGTGATCACCTCACCTCCACCACCACCACCAACATCAACACCAACAACAGCACCAGCAACAAACTGTTTTCCATTTCGAAATTCGAATGTACTTCTGATCACCACTTGATTCTTCCACTTCCACTTCTATGAACTGTTTTTGCTCTTACTTTTCTTGTTTTTGTTGTTGATGTTCTTCACTTTCTTCACTTCTCGCTGTTGTCCACTTCGAAATGCTTCGGCTGCTGCTGTTGCTGAATGCTGCTGACCACCACCACCACCACCACCACCACTTACTTCGATGTTCACTTCTTTTGTTGTTCACTGTCATCATCGCTGCTGCTGCTGCTGGCAGTAGATGATAACACTTCTACCACAACTACCACCACCCCCACCACCACTCTTGCGCACATCCACTCACTTATCAATTTTGGTCTCAAGAAAACCGAGGAAGAACGAGCAGGTGCTGCAACGCCCAACAATGTGGGTTAAGCTAGATCAAATTCTCATTCCTAACGCCCTTTGGTAAGTGGTTGGAGAGCAACGAGGCAGGGATGGGTTGTCAGCGAGGATCTGCTACGACAACCAACAGAGCAAACACTGAAGTAAACACAGCCAAACACAACACTAATGATCATCTCTTCATTAGGGTCACTGAACGGGCAAACCCGTGCTTCGTTCTCCAGCGAAGACTTGGCCATGGCACCCGGGGATTCTCCTCACTGCTCGTCGGCACCCTCGACACTGTCTTTGACAGCAAGGTACTGTGCTGTTTTTCTTTCTCTTTGCTTTAGAAATGTGTGTTTGCTTTTCTCCTTCTAAATCTTTCCACTTTTTCTTTGTAGCCACTTCCCTATCGGATACTTCACCAGACGACCGGCACCGAGGCGAGCTACTGTGCGTATACTATACTATAAGTTTACTTAAGTGTTCCTATCTCTCTTTCTCTTCCTTTAATCGTCATCACTGTCTTCTTATCACCAGTGGTCGCCGTCTCGACGAAGTACGAGGACATCCTCAAGGACTGGGAGTGGATCGAGAGCAACCTGATGCCGACGCTGGTCAACTTTGAGAGCGAGGCGGACGTGACCAGCTTCATTCGCTGCAAGATTGAAAGTCTCGTCCAGGTGGTCTCCGACCAGATCACCGAGAACATGAGCTTATCGGGGCGGGCGCAGGAGCTGCTGGACGCCAACTCGACGCCCTCCAAGTTCACCAAGCTCTTCGGCATGCCCGCCGAGGAGAAGCTGGTCAACTGTAGGCTAAAAAACTTAAGGCTTTTTTCTTTCCATTTCTAAAACTCATCTTTTTTGTTTGGCTTTTTAGACTACTCCTGCAGCTACCTGAAGGGCAAGTTTCCCCGCCAGGGCTGGCTGTACCTGAGCGTCAACCACCTCTGCTTCTACTCCTACCTCTTTGGCAATGAGCTGAAGCTGGTGGTGAAGTGGGTCGACATTAGGGTGAGTAGTTTCTGTGTTTTCAATCTTGGCACAATCTTTGTTCTAAAACATTAATTCATTTTCCCTCATCACCAGGAAATCGAGCTGGACAATCCGCGCTTCTTCCCCAACAGCATCCACCTGATCACCCGCGCCAAGAAGTACCTCTTCACGATGTTCGTCGGCCTGCGCGTGAGCGAGGTGTACGCGCTGATGGAGCAGCTGGCCAACCTCGCCATGAAGAGCCTCATCAGCGAGGAGCGGACGACGCTGCAGCAGCAGCTCTCCAACACCTCCTCCAACTCCGGCTCAGCCACCGGCGACGGCCTTGATGGCGGAACTGGTGGTACTCGGATCAGGAGCCACAACTACCACCACCACCACCAACTGTCAGCTGGCACCACCTCAAGCTCTGCCTCAAAGGCGCGCACCACCTCCTCGTCGAGCGGCATTTTAAAACGGGACCTAGATGCCCGCGCCATGACCGAGAACTACAAGATCTCCTTTCGCCTGCCGCTGAACGAGCTCCTCGACGGCTCCCTCCCCTGCACCCTCTGGACGCCCTTCAACAAGCAGCACGTCTGGGGGAAGATGTACCTCTCCAATAACTACATCTGCTTTGAGAGTCGCGTCCTCGCCCAGATCACCCTCATCATTCCGCTGCGGGATGTGCGCAGTGTGGAGAAGCTCGATGGAGGAGGTGGAGGTGGGGGAGGGAATGCAGGCCATCACCACCACCACCACCACCACGCCTGGAAGAGCGCCATCGTCTTCACGCTGCCGAAGATGAACATCATCTTTGCGCACATTGAGGATCGGGAGTTCTTTCTGGCGAAGATCGTCAAGATGCTGGCGAGGTTGGAGCACCAGACGAGGTGAGACGGAGCTTTTTTAAAACTCTATTTTTAACTAACAACATTTTCCTTACCAGAGAGGGCTTTGACGAGCTGGGCAACTACAACGCCCAGGTGGCGGGCGACCACCCGAGCTGGGCGATCGAGGGCGCCCTCCACGAGCGCTTCAGCGCCTTTGGTGGCGGCAACGGCGCAAATGCTGAAGGAGGAAATGCCGAGGGGACACCGTCAACCACCACCGCCACCGCCACCCTCTCCCCTGAGGTGGCCGCCAAGGAGCGCGTCAAGCTCAATCTGTGGAACCTCCACTTCATCGAGTACGGCCGCGGCATCAGCTGCTACCGAGTGGCGAAGACGCGCGAGCTCATCCTCGCCGGCATTCCCGACGAGCTGCGCGGCGAGCTGTGGATGCTCTACAGCGGCGCGGTCAACGAGCGCGACACCGCCCCGGGCTACTACGAGCGCCTGGTGGAGCAGTCGCGCCTCTCCACCGCCCACTCCGTGGCCACCGACGAGATTGAACGGGACCTGCACCGGTCGCTGCCGGAGCACCCTGCCTTCCAGTCGCCCACCGGCATCAACGCCCTCCGGCGGGTGCTGAACGCCTACGCCCACCGCAACCCCTCCATCGGCTACTGCCAGGCGATGAACATCGTCGCCTCGGTGCTGCTGCTGTACGCCAACGAGGAGGACGCCTTCTGGCTGCTGGTCGCCCTCTGCGAGCGCCTCCTCCCCGACTACTACAACAAGAAGGTGATCGGGGCGCTGGTCGACCAGGGCGTCCTCGAGGAGCTGGTGAAGGAGCAGCTGCCGGAGCTGTACGGCCGCCTCCTGCCGATGGGCATCCTCAGCATGATCAGCCTCAGCTGGTTCCTCACCATCTTCCTCAGCGTGATGCCCTTCGAGTCGGCGATCAACATCGCCGACTACTTCTTCTACGACGGCGCGAAGGTGGTCTTCCAGATTGCCCTGCGCATACTGAGCGCCAACCAGGAGGCGCTGATGGCGGCGAAGGACGACGGCGAGGCGATGACCATCCTCAGCGGCTACCTGGAGAACATCGTCAACCCCGAGGCGAAGGTCCCCCACATGGTGCACTCCTTCAGCTACGGCTCGGCGAGCAAGCGGGCCGCCGTGCAGACCACCGAGATCAAGGAGCTGATTCAGGAGAGCTACAGCCGCTACTCCTTCATCACCGCCAATCAGATTGAGAAGCTGCGGCTGAAGCACCGGATGAAGGTGGTGCAGAACCTGGAGGAGAACTCGATCAAGAATGTGGTGCGCACGCTGCAGGGCTGTCCCTTCATCGGGCGCCATCTCAGCTACGAGGAGATCTCCGCCCTGTACATGGTCCTCAAGGAGGAGCAGCTGAAGCAGCAGTACTGGGGCGGAAGTTCGCCGGCCGTGCAGCAGCAGCAGCAGCAGGAGAAGCAGGAGCGGCCCACGGACTCGCACAGCGCCTGCTACGACGTCTTTCGCGTCGACTTTGAGCAGTTTCGCTGGTACTTTGCGCACTTTTTCCCCTGGTGGCCGGCCGGCGCTGGAGCTGGGGCTGGGGCTGGGGCTGCCGGTGGCCCTAACAGCGAGGAGAGCGCCAACAACGCCTTCGCCGTGGCCGTGCGGGTCTTTGCCTTTCTCGACGAGAACGGCGACGGCGCCATCAACCTCTACCAGCTGCTGACGGCGATGGTCGTCTTCCTCAAGGCGGACGTCGAGGTGCGGCTGAAGTTTCTCTATGCGGTGCACCTGGCCGACTATTCCACCGCCAGCTCAAGTTCAACAGCTGCTGCTGCTGCTGCAAATGGCGATCAGCACTACCAGCTGATGAACAGCCGCTCGCCGTCGATGGCCTCGAGGACCGATTCGATGACCACCGCCTCTACCACCACCAGGACAGCTGCTTCCGCCTCAGCCTCGAGGAGCAGCAGCAAGGAGGAGGAGGAGGAGGGGGAGGAGGAGACGATTGTGGAGGCCGCCTCCGAGGCGACGGAGTTCATCTTTGGCGATGAAGAGGGTGAGGAGAAGTCCTCTTCTCTGGCCTCCTCCTCCGCCGCTTCCTCCTCGGCGCCCGGCTCCCCGGTGAAGTCAACAGCGCCGAATAGCAGCAAACAGCAGAATCAGAATCAGGCTGGCAAAAAGACCTCTTCTTCTTCTACTTCCACCTCAGCTTTCACGCATTCCAACCTGCTCTACCTGCTCAATGCACAGGTGACCGCTGCGGCCGCCGCCGCCTCTTCCACCTCCACTTCGCCCTCAATCAGCGGTGGCGGTGGAAGTTATCAGGCGAGGGCTAGCTACCTGCAGTCCCTTAGCTACCAGAGCAGCATCGCCAACTTTGATGATGACGACCCGTCCTCCTCTGCTTCGGCTCCTCCCAAGCGCCTGCCCAACATGAAGGAGATGCAGTTCATCGGCCTCTGGAAGACCCTCTACGACATCTTCGCCAATCAGACGAATGAGCAGGCGATCTTTGACGCCATCGCCATCATCGGCAATGACCTCCTCCGCCTGGGCTACCTCAGCTCCTCGGCGGGGATGGCCAACAACAAGAAGGAAGACAGGAGTTTGTCCGCTTCAATGAAGGAAGAGGAGGAAGAGTGTGACGGCAACAGCAGCATCCTCAGCCTCACCACATCCACCACCACCAAATCTGATGAGAGCAGTCAGACGCTAAGTGAGCTCGACGATCCACACTGCGTCAAGCTGGACAGCTACTCCATTCAGAGCTTCAGCAGCTGCTGCTCCAGCGAGGCGCCACCACCGCCGACTAAAGAAGAAAAAGGCGGCAAAAAATCGGAAAACAGTAGAAAGTCCTCCTCCATCTCAAACTCTGATGATCATCACGGTGGTCCACAACTGCAGAAGACACCAACCTCGAACGCCAGTGCCGCCGTTGACTGGGAGATTAGCTTTGAGCAGTTCTTTGGCGTCCTCCACACGCAGCAGACGCTGGCCGACCTCTTTGAGCGCAAAGTTTCAGTAGGCGGCGGAAGTGGCGGAGGAGGTGACAGTTGGGCGGCGGTCATCGCCAAGTTCAAGAGCATCGACCGGCAGCAGCTGCTGCTCGAGCGGACGAGCAGCTTTTCCGCCGCGACCTCGGCGACGCATTCCTGAACAAGCACAGTCCTGCTAATCCAAAATGCCTTGGATACTTCCACTACGAACACACACCCAGTCACACACCTCTCTTTCTAAAAATGACCATATTTTTCCCTTTTCCCTTTCTTCTCTTTAACTTTTCCCTCTTTTCTTTCTCTCCTCCCTCTTCACATTCTGCACCACCAGGACACATGGTAACACTGGGACAAATCCAGCGCCCCTCAATCCCTTCTTTTAGTTTTTCCTCTCCTTCTCTCTTTCCCTCCCTTCTCTCTCTCTCTCTCTCTCTCTCTCTCTCTCTCTCTCTCTCTCTCTCT